>Ga0209092_10000212_pt1 | contig 55071 bp, 52 predicted proteins | sample FraStrMetagenome_FD_187446 | JGI IMG/M metagenome (GOLD analysis project Ga0209092, IMG submission 187446) | Marine eukaryotic phytoplankton communities from Arctic Ocean - Fram Strait ARC3M Metagenome (SPAdes) (version 2) | ecosystem: Environmental > Aquatic > Marine > Oceanic | place: Fram...
ATATTTCTTTAGATTTTTCATATTTAAACCAAGACCTTAGATTTTATATGAAAAGAGAGGATTTGATTCATCCTATTATTTCAGGAAATAAATATCGTAAATTAAAGTATAATTTAAAGGAATTTAAAAAAAACAAAAATTCGATTTTAATTACTTTTGGTGGTGCTTTTTCGAATCATTTATTAGCAGTTGCTTACTTAGGAAAAGTTGAAAGAATTGAAACTTTAGCAATAGTTAGAGGAGAAGAACTTAAGAATTCTAAACTTAATTCAACTTTAAAAAAATGTTCTGATTTTGGAATGAATTTCGATTTTATATCAAGGGAGAATTATAGAAAACGAAACACAAATGAATATATTCTTGAGTTAAAAAATAAACACAAGAATTCGTACATAGTTCCTGAAGGTGGAACAAATATTTTTGGAATCAAGGGTTGTGAGGAGATATTAACAGAACATGACAAAGAATTTTTTGATGTAGTTTGCGTACCGGTTGGTTCTGGTGGAACTTTTTCGGGTTTAGTTAATTCTAGTTTAAGTAATCAAAAAATACTAGGTTTTTCTGCTCTTAATAATAGTAATATAAACGAAGTAATTAATAGATTTGTAAAAAAAAATAACTGGAAAATATTTGATGACAGTTGTTTTGGTGGTTATGCAAAATTTAATAACGAATTAATAAATTTCATTAATCAATTTTATAAAAGTCATAATATTAAATTAGATCCTATATACAATGCTAAAATGATCTTTAATATAATTGATTTGATTAATAAGAATAAATGGAGATTTGGAAAAAATATTTTAATTATAAATACTGGAGGCACTCAGTCTTCAATTGGAATTAATGAACTACTTAAAAAGAAAGGATGCGAAACTATAAATTATTAATATTAGCTTTTATTGTTTTTTTTAACTCATGCGGCGTCAAAAAAGTATCTTATCGTGATAATAATCCAAAAAAAATAAAAAATAAATCAGTTAAATCTGTTAATCGTTTTTTTAAGACAATGACCAATGAACAAAGAACACATTGGTATGTTAATACTTATTCTAAAATTTCAATTGATGAAATGAAAAAATTTGGAATTCCAGCTAGTATTACAATGGCTCAGGGTATATTAGAGTCTAATTCGGGTAAAGGTAGTCTTGCATTAAAATCTAATAATCATTTTGGAATTAAATGCCATAAGGGTTGGAAAGGGAAGAAAGTTTATCACGATGACGATGCAAAAGGAGAATGTTTTAGAAAGTATAAAAATCCAGATAAATCTTATAGAGATCATTCTATATTTTTAGAATCTAGAGATCGATATAATTTTTTATTTAAATTAAATAAGAGAAATTATGTTAAATGGGCGAAAGGTCTTAAGAAAGCAGGATATGCAACTGATCCGAAGTATGCAGACAAATTAATTTCAATTATAGAAAGGTATGAGCTTTGGAAACTGGATGGTTCAAAAAAACCACTCAATAAGTCTAGAGAAAAAAAATTATCAAAAAAACAAGTTGAAGTAAAGATTGATACTAAATCATTATATGTAGTTAAAAAAGGTGATACTTTATATTCAATTTCAAAAAAACTTGACATTAGTGTTTCTGAACTTATTAAGTTAAATAAAATAAAAAATAACAATTTAAGTGTAGGCCAATCTTTAAAAATAATTAACAAATAATGTTGTACAAAAGAAGTAGCATGCTTTTTAATGAAGCAAAAAAATATATTCCGGGTGGTGTTAATTCACCTGTAAGAGCTTTTAAGTCAGTAGGTGGTTCACCTATTTTTGCATCAAAAGCTTTAGGCGCTTATGTTTATGATGAAGATGGAAATAAATATATAGATTATATTTCTTCATGGGGACCAATGATATTGGGTCATGCACATCCTAAGGTGATTAAAGCAATTTCAGAAACAGCTAAAAACGGAACCTCTTTTGGAATGCCAACAATTTTAGAAACAGATCTAGCCAAATTATCTTTGTCTATGGTTCCAGGAATGGAAAAAATTAGGTTTGTTAATTCAGGAACAGAGGCTTGTATGAGTGCTATTAGATTAGCGCGAGGATTTACTAATAAAGAAAAAATAATAAAATTTTCTGGATGTTATCATGGACACTCTGACTCCTTTTTAATTGAAGCGGGTAGTGGAGTAGTAACTTTTGGAACTCCAAACAGTCCCGGAGTTACTAAAGGTACTGCTAAGGATACTTTAATTGCACCATATAATAATTTGAATTATGTAAAAGAACTTTTTCAAAAAAATAAAGATGAAGTTGCTGCTATTATAATTGAACCTGTTGCTGGTAATATGGGTTGTGTTATTCCACAAAATGGATTTATTGAGGGCTTAAGAAAATTATGTGATCAGAACAATTGTCTTTTAATTTTTGATGAAGTGATGACTGGTTTTAGACTTGCTAAGGGAGGAGCTCAAGAAGTTTTAGGTGTGAATGCAGATATAGTTACTTATGGAAAAGTTATTGGCGGAGGGTTACCTGTTGGAGCTTTTTCTTCTAGAAACGAAATAATGAATAAACTCTCACCTGAAGGATCGGTTTATCAAGCTGGTACTCTTAGTGGAAATCCTCTTGCAATGTCAGCTGGATTAGCTACTTTGTCAGAATTAAAATTGAACGATAATATTTATCAAAGTTTAGATGAAAAATCTTCTTATTTAGAAAAAGGAATGTATGAAGTGCTTGGTAAAACATCATTAGATTTCAAAATAAATCGCTTAGGATCTATGATATCCTTACATTTTTGTTCAGAAGATGTTATAGATTTTAAATCTTCTCAAAAAGGCAATAACGAAAAATTTAAAAAGTATTTTCATGGTATGCTAAAAGAAGGTGTTTATCTTCCTCCTAGTGCATTTGAAAGTTACTTTTTAAACGATGCTCTTACATATGATGATATAGATTTTACACTTGATGCATTAATAAAAGTTTCAAAAACTCTTTAAATAGGCTTTCCAACAAGTATTTTATTGATTTTTGCCATTGCCATGTCTAAATGCATTTTAGTCATTTTATCAGATCTATTTTTATGCCTTTTAATGTCTCTTTTCAATTCTAATAATTGTCCAACAGCTATTGTTCTTATGTCAGACTGACTCACTTTTACAGATGTAACTCTTCCTCTAGCCCAAGACGGTAATGAACCCTGTTCTTCGTTCATTATATAACTAATCCTATCTAAGTAAGCAAATTGTAAATTCCTTCTATATACATCAATCGTTTTATGTGAATATAATTCCTTCCAAATTCCTTTTTTTAAGTCTGACATCATATCAATTAAAGAATAGGCATTTTTACCGTTTATTGCTTCATTTTCAATAAGTCTTGCCATTTTACCAAAATCTAAAATACTATTAAGAGTTCTAGATTGAGTACTTCTAATTCTATTTGTAATTCCAGCAAATTCAATTTTGTTAAGAATGTTATTATCAATCATCCATGTTGGCGTTTCAAAAAGTTGGTCATTTAAAAAATTCATACATTTTTTTTGATGAGACTTTTTCACGTGTGTATAAACTGGACCTTCTTGATCATAAGTTTTATAATATTGATATACCCCACCAATGTTAGAGCTTACATGACCCATATATCGATTGAACTGTGTGAGTACTTGCCCATACATTGTTTGAAGATCTGAGTAGTCTTTTCCGTCTTCAGATGTCCACTTAGTAAGGTTTGGAACAATTCTTTTTAAATTTAATATTCCATATTCACTTGCCTTAACGGCATCGTCTCCTAAATCTTCTGTCTGTGAGCTTGGATCAATACCAGCACTTCCAAATCTATGCATTAAGCTATTTTCATTATCTCTTATCCACTTGTCTAATGTTTTCTTTTCATCTTTTGCTGTTTTTGCATCAGGAATAGGTCTGTAACCCCATCTCACAGCATGTTTATCGTATACTCCAATATCAGGCATTAAAGCAACACCCTTATCCTCTGGTTGAGCTATATAATTAAATCTAGCATAATCCATAATAGAAGGAGCAGTTCCGAATTTTTTTGTAAATGATGCAGATCTAAGTGAATCTACAGGATATGCACTACTACTACCCATATTATGTGGCAATCCTATAGTATGTCCAACTTCATGTGCTGAAACAAATCTTATTAACCTTCCCATTACTTCATCATCAAAAGAAACTCCTCTAGCATCTTCATTTATAGCTGCAGTTTGAACAAAAAACCAATTCCTTAGCAATGTCATTACATTGTGATACCAATTAATGTCGGATTCTAAAATTTCTCCTGATCTTGGATCACTCACATGAGGACCATTGGCATTTGGTATTGGAGAAGCTAAGTATCTAACAACAGAATACCTTACGTCTTCAGGACTCCATTCCGGATCTTCTTCTTTTGTTGGAGGATCCTTTGCAATTATTGCATTTTTGAATCCAGCTTCCTCAAATGCAACTTGCCAATCTTCTATACCTTGTTTTAAATATTTTCTCCACTTTACAGGTGTGGCCCTATCAATATAATATACGATTTGTTTTTTTGGAGTAACTAATTCACCATTTTCAAATTTTTCTAAATCTTCATCTTTTACTTCTAACCTCCATCTGTCTAAATATTTTAAAGATTTGCTTTCTTGGACATCTAATCCATAATCAACTTGACTTCTGGCAAACCATCCAACTCTTTGATCAAAATATCTTCTTTTCATTGGTGTTTTAGGTAATAATATCATTGAATTATTAATTTCAAGTGATATTGTTCCAGTACTGGAATTTGATGGTGGTGATGAAGAATTATATGTTTTTACATGTCTTGATTCTATATTTTCAGGATAACTTTTTATAGATTCTATAAAAGATTTTTTAGAATTTAAACTTGATATTTTATATCCTTTTCTTCTGCTTTGGGGAAATCCTAATGGCTTTACATCTTCATTAAAAAGTTTTGTAACGTCAATTAGTGTTGAAACAGAATCTATTCCCTTGCTTTCTATTTTAAAACTATATAAAATTGGTTCAAAATTTGAATTTAAGACAGCTTCACTTACTGGAAGTGAATCAGATGCAACTATATTATGAGAAACTACTCTTAATAATATCTTGGAATCTTTTTTCTGCCATCTTAAAACTTGAGTGTTTTGCTTTCCTCCTCCAAAACCAAGTCCAGATGCTGTTTTAGCAATTCTAGTAACCATTAACATCTCTCTTCCAAGAAGTGAATCATTTATTTCATAATAATATTTGTCTTTAACTTTATGAATATCAAATAGCCCTTTGTCAGTAATTGCTTCTTTTGTAATAATCTCCTTATAAGTCTTTTCTTTTTTAGGTTTTTTTGAGTCTTCTTTGGCACTAGGTTTTTGTGCATTGAGGCTTATAGAAATTAGTAAACAAATTAGAAATGTAAATATATTGGATTTGTTCATAATGATGATTTTTCAATTATGAATATATTAAATAAATATTGTTATAATTAAGAAATGTTTAATTTTTTCTTATTAAACTAAGGATTATTTTAAAATTTTTTTAAATGAATGTTTATTCTATTAACTCAATAAATAATTTATCATCAATTTTCTTTACTAAAACTAGTTTGTTTTTAGTTAAACCTTTAATCGCTTTATCCCATTTTTTATTAGACAGGCCAGAATCATTTTTTATTTTAATAAGTTCTTCAGCTGGACTGGTTTTTATAATTTTTAGAATATTTTTTTCTTCTTCACTTAAAGCAATATTCTTTTTTTCAGGTTTCATCTGTGGAAAGAAAAGTACTTCTTGTATAGATACGTTATTAGTGAATAACATAACTAATCTATCTATTCCAATTCCTATTCCAGATGTTGGAGGCATTCCATACTCAAGAGCTCTAATAAAATCACTATCAATAAACATAGCTTCATCATCACCTTTTTCTGAAAGTTTTAATTGATCTTCAAACCTTTCTAATTGATCGATTGGATCATTAAGCTCTGAATATGCGTTGGCAAGTTCTTTTCCATTTACAAGTAATTCAAATCTTTCAGTTAATTCCGGATTATCTCGGTGTTCCTTGGTTAATGGACTCATCTCTTTTGGATAATCGGTGATGAAAGTAGGTTGAATATATTTGTGTTCACATTTTTCACCAAAAATTTCATCAATTAGTTTGCCTTTTCCCATTGTACTGTCCACTTCAATACCAAGTTTTTGGGCTGTTTTGAAAAGTTGATTTTCATTCATTTGTGAAATATCTATGCCTGTATGTTCATTTATAGAATCAAGTATACTAATACGTTTAAAAGGAGCTTTAAAATTTATTTCTGTTTCATTTAGATTAACTATAGTTGAGCTATTTAATTCAATGGCAACTTTTTCTAATAATGATTCAGTCATTTTCATCATCCAGTAATAATCTTTATATGCAACATATAATTCAACCATAGTGAATTCAGGATTATGTGTTCTGTCCATGCCTTCATTTCTGAAAGCTTTTGCAAATTCATAGACCCCATCAAAACCACCTACTATTAGTCTTTTTAAATAAAGTTCGTTTGCAATTCTTAAATAAAGCGGCGTGTTTAATGCATTGTGATGAGTTGCAAATGGTCTTGCCGATGCTCCACCCGGAATTGGTTGTAGGATAGGTGTTTCAACTTCTAAATAATCATTATTATTAAAAAATGAACGTATAATGTTAATGATTTTAGTTCTTTTTATAAATGTTTCTTTTACATCAGGGTTAACTATTAAATCTACATAACGTTGTCTGTACCTTAACTCTGGATCCGAAAATTCATCATATGTATTTCCTTCTGAATCTGTTTTAGGTAAAGGGATTGGTTTAATTGATTTTGTTAATAATGTGAAATTCTTAACAAGAATTGTTTTTTGTCCAACTTGAGTAGTAAATAACTCACCTTCAATTCCAATAATATCGCCTATATCAAGAAGTTTTTTATAAACTTCATTATAAATAGTTTTATCATCTCCCTGACATATTTCGTCTCTATTAAAATAGACTTGAACTTTTCCTTTACTATCTTGTATCTCAGCAAAACTAGCTTTTCCTTGTATTCTTCTGGACATTAATCTTCCAGCAATGGTAACTTTTTTATTTTCTTCATAGTTTGAAATAATTTCTGAAGAATTAGTGTTTATTGGGAATAATGCTGCAGGAAAAGGATTAATTCCTAATTCCTTTAGTTTATTTAATTTTTCTCTTCTAATTTGCTCTTGCTCGGATAGCATATTTATTTTTTTTTCAAATATAATCAATCAATTATAAAGGTAGCTTTGTATTTCATTCTTCATTAAATTAATATATTTACATTGTTAATTTAAAAAATAATCACTTGAGTTTTTGGAGAGTAATTTTATCGATTTTATTTCCTCCTTTTTCAGTTTTAGATAAAGGATGTGGTTCAATTGTAATTGTTTTTATTTTAACATTATGTGGCTGGGTTCCAGGTGTTATTGCAGCTTTAGTTATTTTAAATAATCCCAAATATTAAAAACATGAATAAACATATAATTGTTCATGATTTGGGCTTGGTAGATTATCAAGTTGCACTAGATTATCAATTAAAATTATTTAATCAAATAATTGATATCAAGGTTAAAAATAGAAGAACCAATAATAATATTCAAACTCAAAATCATTTAGTTTTTGTTGAACACCCCAATGTTTATACTTTAGGAAAAAGTGGTGATATTAATAATTTGTTGTTAAATAAAAATGAGTTAGTTGATAAAAAAATTCAATTTTTTAATACAAATCGAGGTGGAGATATAACTTGTCACGGACCAGGCCAAATTGTTTGTTACCCGATATTGGATTTAGATAATTTCTTTACAGATATTCATAAATATTTACGATACTTAGAAGAAACTGTAATTAGAACTTTAAATGATATTGGAATTGCCTCGGAAAGAAGTAAAAATGAAACTGGAGTTTGGATAGATTCAGATTTAGTTTTTTCTAGAAAAATATGTGCTATGGGTGTTAAGGCTAGTCGATGGGTAACAATGCATGGTTTAGCTTTAAATATAAATAATGATTTAAGTTTTTTTGAAAATATTATTCCATGCGGAATTTCAAACAAATCTGTTACTTCAGTTTTTGAAGAAACTGGGAAAAATATTAGTTTAAATGAAGTCAAAGAAAAAATAATCAAACATTTTATTGAAATATTTTCTGCTAAATTACAAGAGAGAGTAGACTAGTATTTCATTATTTTCACCTAAACATGTTATGTATTTTTTTGAACTCTTTTCTTCAAAAAAATCAATTGTACTTGATCCAAAAACTGGAAAATTTGGAATTAAATTAGAATTTGAATCAAAAAGATATATTTTTTTTTGATCTGTATCTGTTATAGCAATATTATTGTTAAATATTTCAGGTTTAGTATAATTTGCAAATTGAAGCTCTGTAACTTTTCCGTTTATTGTTAAAATATTCTCATTTAAGTGTGTAAAGTTATTTTTATCTGCACTAAATAAATACTTTCCATCAGAGGGCAAAGGCTTTCTAGTTATTTCTCCTTTAGTATCAATTCTTACAATATTATTTTTGGAATCAATTGTAATAAATGAATTTTGATTTAAAAATGTTTCATTTTCAATCTTAGCAAGATTATTTTTAATTCTAATATTTCCCCTTCTATCAGTGATTTTTAGTTTGTTATTTGAATTAAATAGTAAGTAATCTTTTTTTCCAATTCTAAAATGTTTTGGATTATTTCTTTGAGTGCCTTTAATATTTTTTTTATTAAACCCTCGTACATTTTTCATTTTAGAATCTAATAACTTTATATCATTATCAAATAATATAAATCTATAATTTTTTACTTTATCATAGTCAAAAATAGTTAAGCCTAAATAATTTTTATTTTTTATTTCTTTAACCTTTTTACCATTTTTATCTATAATTTGAAAATCATTTTCAGTATTGAAAGCGTATTGTAATCTTCCGTTTTTATAAAGATCAATTTGATGAATTTCTCCAATAATTTTAGAGTCTATGTTTTTTTTCCAAATTAATTTTCCTTCCAAAGAAATTAGATACAATACATTGTTAGTGTCCTGAGCTATAATTTCTTTTTTCTTAGTAACGTAGTTTATAACAAATTTTGGATTTAGATGAATCGGATAATCTGTTTTAAAACTAAAGTTTAGATTAATTCCGGATGTTTTGTTTTTTTCAATTGACTTTATTAAGCTGTAAGTGTTGTAAATTATATTTTCGTCCAATCTGATATGATTCAATAAGTAAGGAAATTTTTTATTAGACACATTTACAGATTCTAATGTTTTTCTTTCAGAGTTTTTTAAATCATACAGTTTTAAAAAATTACTTTTTTCAGGAATATTCTCTATAGATTGATTGAACTTAATTTCTTTATTAATAGTTGATGAATTTGAAATGTTTATTATTATTCTTTCTAAATTATCATTCGTGTTACTAATTACAAGGTTACTATCAATAATGCTAGCATAATTTTGTTTTAAATTAACGTCAATAAATTTTAAATTTCTATAATTTATTATTGATTTTTTTAATTTGTAAATTTTATAATTTCTATAATCATAATCACTTTCACTTACTTTAATAATTTCCTTATTTAAAAATATTTTATCTTCAAAATTTACTAAAAGAATAGTGTCTAGTTTATTTTTTAAGAGACCAAATTCATTAATTTCAATTAAAAGAGAGTCGTTCTTATATTCGTTAATTTTTGTAATAGATTCATTTTTTTCAAAATTTTCCAAGTATTTATAATAATTAAAACCTGTTCTTTGGAAATCTGAAAAACTATTGGGGATTATTTGTATGAAATTACTTTTACTTGGTTTTATTCCACTTAAATAAGATATGTTTTTTGGAACTGAATCATTTAGAAATGCTAATCCGTTCAAGGTTAATCCGTTTTGATTTAGATCAATATCATATTGAATCCAGTTAGATAATTTTGAGATATTAAAAAAACTGAAAAGTTTTTTATTATCTAAATAATCCTTGATATTTTCTGAAATTAAAAGTGAAATTTCTGAATTAGAAATATCATAAAGCTTTCTTAGTTCTTTGTTAGGTATTTTAAAAACTTGATTTGATTTTCTGATAGAGTTTTCAACTAATAATTTACTTGTAGATTCAATATGAATATTATTTTTTTGAGTTGAGTATTTATATTTATTTTTTCCCCCAATCCTTTTAATTAGAGAGCCGTCATAAAAAATAGTGTCAATTGTTTCCTCATGTTTTGTGTTATCAATACTCGTAAAATAAACAGGAACAATGTTCTTCTTTCCGATTTTATGATAGCTAATTAGTATTTCACCACTTCTGTATTTTTTTGAAACAGAATCAATTTTTATATTAATTAAAGTATTAAAATTCTGATTAAAATTTTCAATATTAGAATTTGATTTGTAATTAATAATTAATAATGGATCTGCAGGGACAAGGTCAATTAAACTATTAATTTTAATTTTATTTTGACATCCTAAAAAGAGTAATGATAACAGTAATATAATTTCTTTTTTCATAAAAAATACTCTTGTAAAAGTAATGAACAATTCTTTTAGTTTATAGTAACTTAAAACTTTTTCTATGATGTTCAGTTATTCCATATTTTGATATTGCCAATCTATGATTTTTGGTTGGATATCCTTTGTTTTTATCCCAGTCGTATAAAGGCTCCTTTTTTGATAAAGATTTCATTAACTCATCTCTAGATGTTTTGGCTAGTATAGATGCTGCAGCTATGTTCATAAATTTTGTATCCCCTTTTATTATGCATTTAAAAGGTATTTTAAGTTTAGAATTAAACCTGTTACCATCAACAATTATAAATTCAGGAATTATTTGTAAATTTTCAACTGCTTTATTCATTGCTAAAATGGAAGCATTTAAAATATTTATCTTTTCAATAATTTTTACTGGTATATGAACTATTGAGTAATCTATTGCCTTCTCAATAATTATTTTTTTTAAATGATTTCTTTTCTTTTCAGAAAGTTTTTTTGAGTCATTTAATTCTTTATTACTAAAACCTTTTGGTAATATAACTGCAGCGGCTGTAACTGGCCCTGCCAAACAACCCCTTCCGGCTTCATCCGTTCCGCATTCGACAAATTTAGAATATGAATTAATTAACATAATTGACTTTAATTAAATTTAAGAAATAATTAAAATAATAAATGAAATGAAATGAATAACTTTGAATTAAATATAACTAATGAAGTTTTATTGCTTTTTTTTAATTATAGTATTTTCGGTCAATATTACATTTTGTCAGGATTCCAATCCGATAGATTCTTTTACAAATTCAATTGGCTTTAAAAAAGATTCTTTGTCTAATAAGAATTTACCATCAATTAAAAAATATTTAATTTTTAAAAATTACAGTGATACAACTTATATAGACACTTCATTAACAATTAAGAAACTTTATAAATTCAATTTTTTAAGAAAAGATAATCTTGAAAAACTAAAATTTTCAAATCTTGGTCAAACTTATAATTCACTTACTTTTGATTTTGAAAATTCTTCTTTACCAGCTTTTAGTTTTTCCTCTAAAAAAGACATATACCTTAATTCTAATGATGTAAATTATTATAACATTCCTACCCCTTTAACTGAGCTTTTATTTAAATCAGTTATGAAACAAGGTCAATTTACTGATGTGTTATTTTCTACAAATACATCTGAAAATTTTAATTTTTCTATAGGATTTAAGGGGATGAGATCACTTGGAAACTATCAAAATATATTATCGGGTCTTAAACAATTTGTATTTTCCACAAATTATAAATCAAAAAACAATAATTATAGAATTAGAACTCATTATGTTAGTCAAAATTTAGAAAACAGAGAAAATGGCGGGCTAACAGATGCCTCAATTATAAATTTTGAATCTGAAGATAATTTGTTTACTGAAAGATCTAAGCTTTCAGTAAAATTCGAAAATGCAACTAGTTATTTTTTAAACAAACGATACTTCTTTGATCAGAATATCTTATTGCTTAAATTGAAAAATTCTAATAGTTTTTCTTTAGGTCATGTCTTCGAATATGAAACTATGTATAATTCTTTTGAGCAAACTGACTCAAGCGATTATTACGGATCTGCTTCAAATAAAATTAACGACAAAACAGAACTTAAGACCGTCTCTAACACTTTTTATACTAGTTTAAAATCTAAGTTTTTTGGTAATGTAATGGTCTCGTACTTAAATTACAATTACAGTTATAAAACAAATGCTTTAAGTACAAATCATGAAGGTTTTAAAGAAAATGAGAATTCAATCTCCTTTGCATTAAAAAAATCAATTTTTAATCATGATATAAGTGGAAAATTTTCTAAAAATTTATTTGGAAATAGGTTAGGGGATCTTTTGAACTTTAAGCTTGATTCAAATAATGAGTCAGAAATTAATTATTCTCTAGGTTTAGATATCTTATCCAAGCATTCTGGCTTTCATTTTGAACTTTTTGATAGTGCTTATGAAAAAGTTAGCTGGAGCAATGATTTGAAATTATTGAAAATTAAAAATTTGTTTTTCAAAATCAATTCTAATCTATTTGGCTCACTTAGTTTAGACTATCGTTTAATAGATAATCTAGCTTACTTTGAATTATTAAATAATGATACCATAAACAATGAAGGTGAGGTTAATTTAATTCCAAAAGTAAATCAATATGAAAATACAGTAAAGTATTTAAAATTTAAGTGGCAAAAAGAATTTAGATTTGGAAAATTTGCTTTAGATAATTCTATAATTTATCAATCAGTTAATCAAGATCAGAAGGTTTTAAACTTACCTAATTTGATTACTAGAAATACCTTTTATTACTCAAATAATGTCTTTAAACGTGCTATGTTTATTCAGACGGGATTTACTTTTAATTACTTCTCTAAATATTTTGCTGATGAGTACAACCCTTTAATTAGTTCTTTTCACATACAATCCGAAAAGAAAATAGGAGGATTTCCAATGTTAGATTTCTTTGTTAATGCAAAAATTAAACAAACAAGATTGTACATAAAAGCAGAACATATAAATTCTTCTATTACAGGAAACAGTTTTTATTCATCACCATCATATCCTTACAGAGATTTTTTAATAAGATTTGGTCTAGTTTGGAATTTTTTCAATTAGATATTAACTGACAGCTGGTAAATCTCCTTTTTCTTTTGTTTCTAATTCAGAATGTCCCATAAGATATTTATCTACTTGATAAGCAGCTTCTCTTCCTTCAGAAATTGCCCAAACAATTAATGATTGACCTCTTCTCATATCTCCAGCAGAAAAAACATTTGAAACACTGGTTTGATAGTTGTGAGTTATTATTTGGTTATTCACGTTAGTATCTAATTCAAGCTTGTCAATTAAATCAGGTTCGTGACCAGTAAATCCTAGTGCTAATAATGCTAAGTCACAAGGCCATAATTTTTCTGATCCTTCTCTTTCCTTTAAATGAGATCTTTCACCTTCATTTTTAATCCATTCAACTTCAACAGTTTTTAAGCTTTTGACTTTTCCGTTTTTATCTCCAATAAATTCTTTTGTTAGTATACTCCATTCTCTGTGAATACCTTCTTCGTGAGATGAAGTTGTTTTTAACTTGAAAGGCCAATATGGCCAGGGATTTTCATTTGTTCTGTTTTCACTTGGCTTTGACATTATCTCGAAATTTGTAACAGATTTTGCTTCTTGACGATTAGATGTTCCTATACAATCTGAACCAGTATCACCACCACCAATTACTATCACATTTTTATCTTTTGCATTTAAAGGTTCATTGGTTTTGTTTAAACCATCTACAACTTCATTTTGAAGTTTCAAAAAATCCATAGCTTGTTTTACACCATCTAAATCTGATCCTTTAATAGGTAAATTTCTTTTAATTGTTGCTCCTCCACATAATACTATTGAATCATATTTTTTTAATTTTTCAATAGGATAGTTTTTTCCAACTTCTTTATTTGTGAAAAAACTAATACCTTCTTCTTTTAATTGAGATAATCTTCTATCAATAATATTTTTTTCCATTTTAAAATCAGGAATCCCATATCTTAATAATCCCCCAATTTTAGAATCTCTTTCAAAAACATCAACAGTGTGACCTGCTTTATTAAGTTGTTGAGCTGCTGCTAATCCAGCTGGACCAGATCCTACAACTGCAATTTTTTTACCTGTTCTATTTAAAGGTGGATTAGCTTTTATCCATCCTTCCTCAAAACCTCTTTCTACTATATATTTCTCAATCATTTCAATTGAAACCGGTGGATTAATAAGACCTAATACACAGGCAGCTTCACATGGAGCTGGACATAATCTTCCAGTAAATTCGGGGAAATTATTAGTTGAATGTAATATGTATAAAGCTTTTTCCCATTCATTATTGTAAACTGCATCATTAAAATCTGGAATTAAATTTCCAAGAGGGCATCCACTATGACAAAATGGGACTCCACAATCCATACATCTTCCACCTTGTTCTTTTAATTTATCATCTGAAGGTTTTAGAGTAAATTCCTTATAGTTTTTAACTCTTTTTTTAACTGGAATTAGGCCTTCTTCAGATCTTTCGTATTCAATAAACCCTTTTAATTTACCCATATAAATTATTTGATTATTTCAGTGATTTTTTCTTTAGCCATTTTTTCTAAAGCTAATTTATATTCTGTAGGCATTATTTTAACAAAGTTTTTTGACTCTTTATTCCAGTTTGTTAAAAGATTTTCGGCTAATTTACTAGAAGTATAGCTAAAGTGATTTTCAATTAATTTATTAATGTAGTCTAAATCTTGATCATTTGGATTTTCAAACTCAATCATTTCCATGTTAAAGTTTCTTTTATCAAATTTCTCAGATTTATATATATATGCAATTCCACCACTCATTCCTGCAGCAAAATTTCTTCCTATATCTCCAAGTATTAGCGCTGTTCCTCCTGTCATGTATTCACATCCATGATCTCCAACTCCTTCAACAACTGCAATAGCTCCAGAATTTCTTACGCAAAATCTTTCTCCAGCAATTCCATTTATATAAGCTTCTCCTGAAGTGGCACCATAAAGCGCTGTATTTCCAGTTATAACGTTCTTGTGAGAAATAATAGTTGATTCTTTAGGTATTTTTACAATAATTTTAGCTCCTGAAAGTCCTTTTCCAAAATAATCATTTGTATTTCCACTGATTTTCATGGTTAAACCTTTGGTGCTGAAAGCTCCAAAACTTTGTCCAGCTGCTCCTTTAAAATTAAGTTTCAATGTGTCATTTGGAAGTCCTTTAGCTCCGTAAAGTTTTGAAATTTCATTGCTTAAAATTGCTCCAACAGTTCTATCTGTATTTTGAATTTTGTAGGATAAACTCATTTTAACCCCTTTTTCAATTGCTAATTTTGCTTCTGATAAAATTTTAAAATCTATAACTTTTTCAAGATTATGATTTTGTTTAGAGTTGTTTTTTAATGAAACATTTTTATGAACATCAGGTTTATATAAAATCTTAGATAAATTTATTCCTTTAGTTTTATAATTTTTAACAGCATCCTCCATGTTTATTTTTTGACTTTGCCCAACCATTTCATCGATTGATCTAAATCCAAGTGTTGCCATTATTTCTCTTAGTTCTTCTGCAACAAAATACATGAAGTTGATTACATGCTCAGGTTTTCCTTTAAAGTTTTTTCTTAGTTCAGGATCTTGAGTAGCAATTCCCACAGGACAAGTATTTAAGTGGCAAGCTCGCATCATAATACATCCCGAAGCAACTAATGGAGCTGTTGAAAACCCAAACTCTTCCGCTCCTAAAAGACACGCTATTGCAACATCTTTCCCTGTCTTTAATTGTCCGTCACATTCTAAAACTATTCTTCCTCTAAGTCCATTCATTACTAAAGTTTGTTGGGCTTCTGCAATTCCAAGTTCCCAGGGTAAACCAGCATGTTTAAGAGAAGTTAAAGGAGAAGCTCCAGTTCCTCCGTCAAATCCAGAAATAAGTATCACATCTGCTTTAGCTTTAGCAACTCCAGCAGCAATTGTACCAACTCCAACTTCAGATACTAATTTGACATTTATTCTAGCTTCCCTATTAGCATTTTTTAAGTCATAAATTAGTTGAGATAAATCTTCAATAGAGTAGATGTCGTGGTGAGGTGGAGGGGAAATTAAACCTACATAAGGTGTTGAATTTCTTACTTTGGCAATCAAGGGATTAACTTTAGGTCCTGGTAATTGTCCGCCTTCTCCTGGTTTTGCTCCTTGAGCCATTTTTATTTGAATCTCATTAGCATTTGTTAAGTAATGAGAACTTACTCCAAACCTTCCAGAAGCAACTTGTTTGATGGCACTATTTTTCGAAACACCATTGGCATTTTTTATAAATCTGGATGGATCTTCTCCACCTTCTCCAGAGTTACTTTTTCCACCAATTCTATTCATCGCTATTGCCAAGTTCTCATGCGCTTCTTTACTTATAGAACCATATGACATTGCTCCTGTTTTAAACCTTTTAACAATTTCTGTCCAAGGTTCTACCTCATCGATTGGAATTGGATCATGGTTAACAAATTTAAACATCCCTCTTAGGGTCATTAATTGTTTATTTTGTTTATTTATTAAGTCGGAATATACTTTATAGGTTTCAAATTTATCTTCTCTAACTGCTTGTTGTAATTTTGAAATTGTTGATGGATTAAGCATGTGGGCTTCTCCATTTCTTCTCCACCTGTAACTTCCTCCAATCTCTAAACTCATAAAAGAATTTTGTCTTGAAAATGCATCAAGATGTCTTTTAGAATGTTCTTTTTCTAAACTATATAGTCCAATTCCCTCAATTCGTGTTGGTGTGTTTGAAAAATATTTTTCAGTAAAACTTTCTCTTAATCCCAAAGCTTCAAATATTTGTGAACCCCTGTAAGAATGAAGTGTTGAAATACCTATTTTATTCATCACTTTTAGTATTCCTTTGGCTATTGCTTTATTGTAGTTCTGAATTGAAGATTTTAAACTCTGGTCACCAAAAAAATTCTTTTTGTGATGAAATGCAATTATTTCATTAACCATGTATGGATTTATTGCACTTGCCCCATATCCGAATAACATAGAAAAATGGTGAGGCTCTCTTGGTTCGGATGATTCAATAACAATTCCGAATTTAGATCTCTTTTTAAGCTTCATCATGCAGTGGTGGATGTTAGAGCATGCTAATAGGATTGGAATTGCCCCCATTTTTTTACTCACACCACGATCACTTAAAATAATAATATTATAGCCTTCGTCTATTCTTTTACTAGCATCAAGAACCATCTTGTCCAAAGCTTCTTCAATTCCATTATGCCCTTTACTTAAATCATATAAGGCGCTTATTGATGCAGCTTTGAAATCTTTGCTCTTTATGAATTTTATTTTATCTAAATCCTCATTAGAAATAATAGGATTATTTATTTTTAATTTTTTGCAATGTTCAGGAACTATATCGTAAATATTATAATCACTTCCCAGTCCTAAACTTGTATCTGTAACAATCTCTTCTCTTATTCCATCTAGTGGAGGGTTAGTGACTTGAGCAAAAAGTTGTTTAAAATAGTTAAATAGCAATTGAGGTTTGTTCGATAATACAGCTAATGGAGTATCTGTTCCCATAGATCCCATTGCTTCTTTACCCGACAAACACATTGGAAGAACTATGGTCTTTAAATCTTCTTCAGTGTATCCAAATATTCTAAGTCTTGTTTCAAAATCTAATTTTTCTAACGGAGTTTTGTTTCCAGTGTAAGGAACTTCCATTAGAGGAAGGGTATTTTGGTTTAACCATTTTCTGTAGGGATGTTTTGAAACTATTTCATTTTTAATTTCTTCATCTTCGATTATACGCCCTTCAATCATATCAACTAAAAACATTTTTCCTGGCTCTAATCTTCCGTGTTTTTCTACATTACTAGGTTCTATATCAACTACACCAGTTTCAGAGGACATAATAACATAACCATCTTTGGTAACACTATATCTGGAGGGTCTTAATCCATTTCTGTCTAACATAGCCCCAATGAACTTACCGTCAGTGAAGGGGATAGAAGCAGGGCCATCCCAAGGTTCCATTATACAGGAATTAAATTCATAAAAAGCCTTTTTTTCATCAGACATGGATTTATGTTTTTCCCATGCTTCAGGCACCATCATCATCATAACTTCTGGAAGTGATCTTCCTGTTGTTAATAGTATTTCTACAACCATGTCCATTTGAGATGAATCTGATTTTCCATCTAAAATCGTAGGAAAGACTTTAAGCAAGTCTTTTCCAATAAAATCAGATTTCATTAGCTCTTCTCTTGCATTCATTCGAGTAACGTTACCTCTTCTAGTATTAATTTCACCATTATGACACATGTATCTAAATGGCTGAGCTAAATCCCATGTAGGAAATGTATTGGTTGAAAATCTTTGATGTACTAAAGCCAATCTTGTTACTAGTTTTGGGTTTGACAGATCCAAATAAAACCGATCAATATCTTCAGGGATTAGTAATCCTTTATAAATTAGTGTTCTTTGGTGAAGACTAGAAAAGTAAAAATATTGCTTTTGGGATAAATCAGTGTTGTAAATTTCGTTTTCAGAAATTTTTCTAGCCACAAATAATTTAGTGCTAAATTCTGATTCCGTTAATTCAACATTGTTTTTCCCAACAAATACTTGTTTGATTATTGGTTGTGTTGTTGCCGCTATGCTACCAACTATTTTTGAGTTTAATGGGACATCTCTCCATCCTAATATGGATAGACCTTGTCTTTCAATTTCTTTTTCAAAAATATCACTGCAATAGTTAGCTTGATTAATTTTTTGGGGAAGAAACAACATTCCAACTGCATACTGTTGAGGTTCTGGCAATTCAAAAGAACATTCTTTTCTAAAAAAATCATCAGGAATTTCAATTAATATTCCTGCTCCATCTCCCGTTTTACCATCAGAACTTACGGCTCCTCTATGTTCTAAACACGTAAGAATATTTAAAGCTTTGTGAATTATATCATTAGTTTTTTCACCTTTAAGACTACAAATAAACCCGGCACCACAATTATCATGTTCATTTTCTGGGGAGTAAAGTCCTTGTTTTTTTGGTAGCATAAATATATAATTGGAATTAGCAAATATATCTATTTATAAATATTTTTAATTAAGAATTTATGTTAAACCCTTTATTAATGTTAAGTTGATAATTAAATCGATTTAAATTGATTATTTCACATTTAAAAAGATAAATAATGAATATTTATTAAAAAGTCTGTGGTGTCATTTTTTTTAATATTTTTATGAGCTAAATTTTAAATATGGAAATCTTAATTATCTCAATATTTGTTCTAGGTTATATTTTAATAACATTAGAGCATACCATTAAAATCGATAAACTTATACCTGCATTAGGTATGATGGGTATTTTATGGGCTATAATTGCTCTAAATCATCTAGAAGTATTTGATATAAATTTGGAATTATTAAAATTGGAGCCAACCCACATAGAGGAAGTTTTATTGCATCATCTTGGTAAAACTGCCGAAATATTAATATTTCTTTTGGGAGCTATGACAATAGTTGAGATAATCGATTATTTTAATGGTTTTTCAGGCATTAAACAGGTTATTAAGACTAGAAGTAAAGTTAAAATTTTATGGATATTTGGATTACTAGCTTTCGTTCTTTCAGCTATAATTGATAATCTTACTGCTACTATTGTACTTATAACTCTTTTGCAAAAACTTGTTAAAGTGAGGTCTCTAAAATTATGGTACGCTGGTTTAATTATTATTGCTGCTAATGCCGGAGGGGCATGGTCACCAATTGGAGACATTACAACAACAATGCTCTGGATTGGAAACAAAGTAAGTGAAGTAAATCTTGTTAAATACTTAATAATTCCATCTATAGTCTGTATGGTAGTTCCGTTTTTTATAGCTTCAAGATTTAGTATTTTTAAGGGTGAATTGGAAGTGACAAAAATAAGTGAAGAAAGTAATCCTCACGGAAATAAAATGTTATTTTTAGGTTTAGGTTCTATATTATTTGTTCCGTTTTTTAAAGTAATAACTCATCTTCCACCTTATGTTGGAATGATGCTTTCTCTAGCTTTTGTAGCAACAATTGCTGAAATATTATCAAATAAAAAAATCAATATTTCTAATATTGATTCTGAAAGTGATGCTGTTGCTCACCATAGTCCTGTTCATGTTTCACTTTCAAAAATCGAGCTTCCAAGTATTTTATTTTTCTTAGGAATTTTGTTGGCAGTAGGAGCATTAGAGTCTCTAGGAATTCTATTTAATTTCGCTGGATACCTTACCGAAATATTTCCTAATACAGATGTTTTAATGGTGTTATTTGGATTTTTATCTGCAATAATTGATAACGTTCCTTTAGTTGCTGCATCAATGGGAATGTTTCCAAATGTTCTGGATGATCCTTTATGGCATGCATTAGCTTTTTCAGCCGGAACAGGTGGAAGTATGCTTATCATTGGTTCTGCTGCAGGAGTTGTTGCAATGGGAATGGAAAAGATTGATTTTTTCTGGTATTTCAAAAACATAGCACTCTTAGCTTTAGTAGGTTTTTTATCTGGTTATGGTACGTTTATGTTATTAAGAGATTTTGTTTTTTAATAATTAATGAATTATAATCAAACAGTTAATTGGCTTTTTAATCAACTTCCTGTTTATCAAGTTGAAGGTGTTTTTAAATATAAAGTTAACCTAGAACCAATTCTTAATACTTGTGATTATTTAAACAATCCACAAAATAAATTTAGATCAATACATGTAGCAGGAACTAATGGTAAAGGTTCAAGTTCTCATATGTTATCTTCAATTTTACAAGAAGCAGGGTTGAAAGTTGGTCTATATACTTCACCTCATTTATTAGATTTTCGTGAACGAATCAAGTTAAATGGAAAGCTAGTAGAAAAAGATTTTGTTTCAGATTTTGTAACAAAGAATATGGAGTTTTTTAAAAATAATAATATTTCATTTTTTGAAATGACTGTAGCAATGGCTTTTGATTATTTTGCTAAATCTAACGTTGATATTGCAATTATTGAAACTGGGCTTGGAGGAAGATTAGATTCTACAAATATTTTAAATCCTCTGGTTTCTCTTATTACAAATATTGGACTAGATCACAAAGAATTTCTAGGAGCTAATTTAAAAGATATTGCTAATGAAAAAGCTGGCATAATCAAAAAAGATATTCCAATTGTAATCAGTGAATTTCAAAAAGAAACCTATCCAATTTTTGAAAATAAAGCTCATACAACTGAAACAGATATTTTTCTAGCTGATAATCAAAAAAAATTCAAAACTGATTTATCAGGTGATTTTCAAAATAAAAATATAAATGGAGTTGTTAAAGTAATTTCTTTGTTGAAAGATTTTAGTATTTCTAATAAAGATATTGAAAATGGTCTTTTGAATATAAAAAAAAATACTGGACTTATGGGAAGAGTTCAGATTTTGAATGACTTGCCAAAAGTTATATGTGATGTTGGTCATAATTTAGAAGCATTTCAAGTAATTAAAGACCATATAAATTCTTTAAAATTTGATAACTTAAAATTAGTATTAGGATTTGTGAAAGGAAAAGATTTTAAAAAAATCATTGATATTCTTCCAAAAAACGCTAATTATTTCTTTTGTACACCAAAAATTGAAAGGGGACTTTCTTTAGAAAGTTTAGCTAGTTATGGTTCTGCTATTAAACTTAAATACAGCTTGCACGATACTGTTTTGAATGCTTATAATTCTGCTTTGTCAAGTTCTTCTGATAATGATTTAATTTTTATTGGAGGAAGTAATTTTACTGTTTCTGAAATTTTATGATTTTTGGTATAAATTTTGAAATACTCTTAATATGAAAAATTTTATTTTATTATTTACTTTAATTTTTTCTTTTTCTTGCTCAACTGATGAACTTGAAAAAGATGGTTATGACAAAGATGATTCCTCTTACGATGGGCCTATTGAAACTATCACTCACAATGGTGTAGAAAGGAAATATATTATTTATACTCCTCAAAGTTATGATGGGACTTCAAAATTACCACTTTTATTAAACTTTCATGGATTCGGTGGACAGGCTGGTGATTATATGTCGTATACCAATATGACATCTACTGCAGATACAGAGAATTTTATTTTAGTTTATCCTCAAGGAAGTGATTTGGACGGTTCTTCTCATTGGAATGCTGCCTTAAACGGAAGTGATAATAAAAGTGATGTTGATGACTTGGGTTTTATCGATGCTTTAATTAATAAATTATCTTCAGAAAATTTAATTGATTTAAAAAGAGTATATGCAGTTGGATATTCAAATGGTGGTATGATGAGTTATGCTTTAGGTTGTCATAAAAGTAATTTAATCGCTGCTATTGGTTCAGTTTCTGGATACATGCTTCAATCTACCAGTTCAGTCTCTGAGTCCGAATGCACTCCTACTCACTCAATACCATTAATAAAAATACATGGAACAACTGACTATTATGATGGAGATGGGGTTTATAATTCTGTAGAATCTGTTATTAATTTTTGGGTAAATTTTAATAATACTAATACTGACCCAGTTATAAACAATATTGATGATAACGGTACTTCAATAACTAGTTATAAATATGAAAATGGAGACAATAACGTTTCAGTAGAACATTATAAAATTATTGGTGGTGAACACGTTTGGTTTAGTAACGATTTTAATGGTAAAAATACAGGTCAGTTAATTTGGGATTTTGTTTCCAAATATGATATTGATGGATTAATTGTAGATTAAATAATTTTTTGATATTAAGTTTTCGAAAACCAATCATGTTTGCCAAAATGATTTTTTGGAATTGGATTTTTGTTTTCAAAATACCAATTTATTCCTCTTATTACAGAATTTAAATATTTTTTTAATTTAGGTTTGATAAATAAACTATACGGAAAATAAGAAACAAATCTTGGAACTGAATTTAGCAAATGAGGATGTACGGTGATCGACAAAAATGTTTCATTATTCAATGTAGTTATTTCCCATTCTACTTTAGATTTTTGCCCGTTTTTTCTTCCAATTAATAAAGTGTATCCGATGTTTTGATTCCATTTAATAAAATCTCTTAAAAGAGAGGTTTCGTTTAAATAGGTCAATTGATCTTTGGAACCAACTCCATCCCATTTAATTACTTCGTTTGATTTAATAAAGGGATGAAATAAATTTAAATGTCCAGGTTTTGTAATCAAGGACCATAGTTGCTCCTTAGTTGCATATATTTTCATTTTACATGAAACTGGCCAGGTTTTGTTCACAAACGTGTCATAGATTTTTTTTCTAAACTATCAAGCCTTTTTTCAGTTGTTTCTAGTTTATTTAACATTTCTTTAAAATGTGATATATTGAATAATAACATATAATTCTTTTATAAAAATATAAAAATTTTTAAACCGAAATATATTTAATTGATAAAAGTTTAGAATTTAAAATAATAAAAATTTAAATTTGATTTTTTAAATTTATAAATGAAAAACTTAATTATAATCGGTCACCCTAATAAAGAATCATTTTGTTATGATGGTATTTTTAAGACTGTTAAAAATCAATTATCTAAAAACAAAGAAGATATTGAAATTATTGATTTATACAGAGATAGCTTTACAAGACCAAGAACTAAATTAATTAAGAAATATCAAGATTTAGTAACTTGGTCTGAAAGAATTTACTTTATATCTCCTGTTTGGTGGTTTAGATTAACTCCAAGAATGGAAATATTTTTTGATGAAGTTTTTGAACCTGGTTTTGCATATGAATTTGTTAACATAACTAAATTGTATGCTTATCCTAAACCTTTTTTGAAAAACAAAAAAGTAAGAACCTATGTTACTCACGGTGCTCCTGCTATTCCGGTTTTAACCTTATATCTAAATTCTGTAAAATTAAGATTAGTTATGGGTGTTTATACTTTTGTTTTTGGATGGAGATTATCTCTTTTTACAAAAACTAGACAATTTTGGTCGGTTCCTTTTGTCTCACAAGAAAAGAGAGAAAAATATCTCAAAACAGTTGAAAAAGATATTAAGAATGATTTAGCTTATGATTAAATAATTATATTATATTTGCCATCGTTTTAGGGCGCTTAGCTCAGTTGGTTCAGAGCACTTGGTTTACACCCAAGGGGTCAGGGGTTCGAATCCCTTAGCGCCCACAATTTTATCCTCAACTTCTAGTTGGGGTTTTTTTATTGATAATTTGAAATGTAACGATCTTCTCTTTCTTTTTTTATTCATTCCAATTGTTTAATTCATAAACTTTTTTCTTACTTCCCTTGTTTTAAAAACCAACATACAAATAGAATCATGACTATGGTAAATAATAAAATATGTTATATAAAAAAAGCCGCATAAAGCGGCTTTAAGTTATATGGAAGGGAGTAATTAAATACTAGTAAATAATTTACTTATTTTTTCGTTTTCTTCATCTGCTAATTCTTTATCGACTAGAATTCTTCCACTATGTTCATCGGTAATGAATTTTTTTCTAGATGCAATATCTAGTTGAATTTGAGGAGGGATTGTGAAAAAAGATCCTGCTGAAGCACCTCTTTCAACAGCAACAACAGCTAATCCATTTCTGACACTAGCTCTTATTTTTTTGTATGAAATTAATAAAGATCCATCAATTTTAGATTCGTAATCAGATGATTTTTTCAAAAGATCACTTTCTTCTTTTTCAGTTTCTTTTAGAATATCACCAAGCTCATTTTTTTTATGCTTTAAATGTTCTTTTCTTTCATTAAGCTTAACATTATTTTCTTCAATTGATTGTTTTTTTAATTCAATCTGAGCTTGTAACTCTTTTGTTTGCTTTGCGCAAAGTTCAATTTCTAGTTCTTGAAACTCAATTTCTTTACTCAAAGATTCAAAAGCTCTGTTATTTCTAACATTTTTTTGTTGTTCGTTGTATTTCTTTATCATTGTTTTAGCATGCTCAGTTGCAAGTTCTTTAGATTTAATATCATTTGTAAATTGATTTAAATCCTCTTCAATTTTTGACAACCTGACTTCTAATCCTGCTACTTCATCCTCTAAATCCTCAACCTCAAGAGGTAATTCACCTCTAACGCTTTTAATTTTGTCAATTCTTGAATCAATAAGTTGAAGGTCATACAAAGCTCTGAGCCTGTCCTCTACTGAAAATTCTGATTTTTTTGCCATAATTAAAAATAATTAACTGGGTTAGTATTTGTTTTTGATATAATGCACGCAAACTTAGGAATTTTTTTGATAAAAAAATCTAAAATTAATTGTTTTGTAAAGTGTTCACTTTCATAGTGACCTATATCTGCTAATAATATCTTTTTTTCTGCTTTAAAATAATCATGATATTTTAAATCTGATGTAACATAACAATCTGCTTTTTGATGTATAGCTTCATTGATTGCAAAACTTCCTGAACCACCTAAAACAGCTATTTTTTTTATTTTTTTACCAAGAAATGGAGAATGCTTTATTTGTTTAACATTCATTTTGTGTTTTAAAAACTCAAAAAACTCAAATTCATTAAGTTCTGTACTTAAGTCACCTATCATGCCCATACCAATGTTTTTATTATCTTTTTTTAATAATATAGATGTATTCTTTAGAGATAATCTTTCAGAAATTTTATAATTAACACCTTTGGGATTATTATCTAGATTGGTATGAACTGCATATATATTAATATTGTTTTTTATAGCCTTTTTTACTACACGTTCTACATATGTGTTTTCTGTTACTTGTTTTAATTCAGAAAATATAATTGGATGAAATGTTATTATTAAATCACATTGATTTTTAATTGCTTCATCTATAACATCCTCTGTTGTATCGATTGTAATTAATGCTTTTTCTACATTACTATTTGCATTGCCAACTAATAATCCTACATTATCAAATGTTTCTGCTTGATCCAATGGAGACCACTTTTCAATAATATTTGTTATGTCTTTTAATTTCATAATAATATGTAAAGTTAAAAATTATTATATGATTGAATTAAATTATATTTTAGTTGTAAATGAAAATATATAAATTTTTATTATTTCCCTTTGGAGTTTTGTATTTTCTAGTAACATATATTAGAAACAAACTTTATGACTTTAACGTATTTAAATCTGTTTCATTCAAAATTCCATTAATTGGAGTAGGTAACCTAAGTACTGGAGGAACCGGAAAGACTCCAATGGTTGAGTATTTGATTAGAAATTTATCTAAAAAAAATAATACTGTTTTAATAAGTAGAGGATATAAACGATCAACTAATGGATATGTAAGAGCTAATTCTAATAGTACACCTGATTCTATTGGTGATGAACCTTTTCAAATATTCAACAAGTTTAAAAACATTACCACTGTAGTTGATTCTAATAGAGTTCGAGGAGTTTCTAAAATTTTAATTGAAGCACCTAAAACAGACTTAGTACTTTTAGATGATTGTTTTCAACATAGAAAAATTAATTTAAAAATTAGTATAATTTTGACGACATATCACTCTCCATTTTATAATGATTTTATAATCCCAGTTGGTAACTTAAGAGAACAAAAGAACAATTATAACAGAGCTGATATCATAGTTGTAACTAAATGTCCAGAATTAATTAGTAAAGAAGAATTAGCTCACATTGGAAAAATGATTAAGCCTTACAATTATCAAAATCTTTTTTTTACTAAAATTGATTATGATAATAATTTAAAAGGTGATGCTCTAATCAATTTAGATTTAATAGAAGAATCAATTCTTTTAGTTACAGGAATTGCTAACAGCGAACCAATTGTAAATTTTTTAAAAAAGAGCGATGTTGATTTTGAACATATTTCATATTCAGATCATTTTAATTACTCGCAAAACGACATTAATAAATTAGAAAAAAACAACAATAGGTTAATTATAACAACAGAAAAAGATTTTCAAAAAATACAATTATTACAAAGAAAAAATAAATGGGTTTATTTAGAAATTAAAATTAAATTTTTAGAAAATGAATCTCTTTTTAATTCATTAATCGAAGAAGCTATTACTAGTTAATATGTTTTTTAGCTTTATAAGATGATCTAACTAAAGGACCACTTTCTACGTGTCTAAACCCTAAATCTTTTGCAAATAATTCATATTTTTTAAATTGATCAGGGTTGATAAATTCTTTTACAGGTAAATGTTTTTTTGAAGGTTGAAGATATTGTCCAAGTGTTACTATATCTACATTGTTTTTAGCTAAATCCTTAAGAGTTTCAAATACTTCATCTTCTTTTTCTCCAAGACCGAGCATTATTCCTGATTTAGTTCTTTTAATACCATTATCTTTCAGGTACTTTAATACATTTAAGCTACGATCATACTTAGCTTGAATTCTGACCTCACGAGTTAATCTTCTAACTGTTTCCATATTGTGAGAAACAACCTCAGGATTAACATCAACAATTTTATCAAGGTGTTTTTCTATACCTTGAAAATCTGGAATTAATGTTTCAAGTGTTGTTCCAGGGCTAATTCTTCTTATACTTTTTACTGTTTCAGTCCAAATAAGAGTACCCATGTCTTTTAAATCGTCTCTATCGACCGATGTTAAAACAGCATGTTGAATATTCATTATTTTAATAGAATTTGCAACTTTTTCAGGTTCTTCCCAATCGATAGTTTCTGGTCTTCCAGTTTTTACACCACAAAAGCCACAAGAACGTGTACAGATATTACCTAGTATCATAAATGTCGCTGTGCCTTCTCCCCAGCATTCTCCCATATTAGGACAGCTCCCAGAAGAACAAATAGTATTTAATTTGTATTTATCAACTAATGATCTTAGTTCAGTGTATTTTTTACCTGTTGGTAATTTTACACGAATCCATTTAGGTTTTTTGGCAATTTTAGGTTCAATAACATCTGTGATGTCAGACATAAATATAAATCAATTATTAAATTTCAAATATACAAACTGTTGCTTAAAAAGCCTTATAAAATTGAAATATACCAAAGACTAAAACATGTTAGAAATATAAGCCCAATAACACTCAGTATATTAATAAATTTTGAAGGCCTATATTGCTTTGGTGTATACTTGCTATTTATTAATTTGTAATTAATAAATGCGTAAAAAGGAGCAGTTATAAATGAAAGTATAGTTGCTACTTTAACTAATAAACCCATTTCTGAAATGAAAAAAATAAAAATCAGTAATGTTCCAATAGATAATATTATTATCCACAAATTATAATTATTAAACCACTTGAAACCTAGAAGTTCTGAACTGATTTTCATTGCTCTTGGTGAGGCATCTAAGCAAGTTATTGTTGTGCTAAACATTGTTGTAAAGGCTGCAATAGCTATTATTAAAAACACACCCTCTCCAATTGACTCGGTGTAAAGATTAATTAATTGTTTAGCAAATTCACCTCCATTATTCGAAAAAACTTCCCCACTTTCGAACATTACAAATGCTCCTAAACAAAGAAAACTTAATCCTAAAATAATTGTAGTGATATATCCAATATTGAAATCAAAAATCGCATTTTTATAGTTAAAAAATTTTTCCTTTTTAGTTTTTTCAAGAGTCCATATGGATTGCCATATAGACACATCTAATGGTGCTGGCATCCATCCCATGAATGCTGCCAAAAATGCTATCCCTAGTTCAGTTGTTGGAAAAACCTGTTTCATCTCAAACGAATTTGTAGATTCAAAACCTGCAAAAAATACAGCAAATATTGTACTTATAGTTAATAATATAATAACAAATTTCATCATGTTATCTAAAAATTTATAACGACCTAATATTAAAATAATTAAACATAAAATTGTTATAATTATAGCCCAAGTGGTAATGTTTGATGAAATCCCGAAAAGTTCTATGGCTAATCCTGCTGTAACAATGGTTACGGCAGTCTGAATTGTAAACATAGTTACAATAGATAAAACAAAATATATTACTAATACACTAGTATTCATTTTTTTATATCCATGAAGAAGAGTTTCTCCAGTTGCCATAGCGTATTTTGGTCCAAATAGAAAAAATGGATATTTAATTATATTTGAAAGTATCAGAACCCATATTAACGTAAAACCAAAATCAGCACCTGCACGTGTAGATTGAACTAGATGTGATACACCAATAGCTGCACCAGCAAAAAGTAAACCTGGGCCTAGTTTTTTTAATGTATTAATCATTTTCTAATATTAATTGAGATAGAATTTTCTTTGCTCTTAATACTTTTACCTTAATGTTGTTAATAGGTTGATTTAATTTAATTGAAATTTCTTTATAAGTAAGTTCATTAAAGCATTTTAGTTCTATAACTTCCTTATAATGAGGCTTTAATTTATTTATTTTAGATTTTAATGACTTTAATTTTTGTTTATTAATTAGGTTGTCCTCTGGACTAGGAGAGCTTTCTTTAATTTGAATATTTTCATTTAATTGATTTAAATCAAACTGATTTTTATTTTTTCTTAACTGATCAATATGTAGATTTTTAGATATTGTAATTAGCCAGGTTTTAAAAATATATTTTTGATTGTAAGTATTTATTTTTTCAAAAGCTTTAGCGAAACTAACTATAGTAATGTCTTCAGCATCAATTTCATTATTAGTTCTTTTGAGCTGAAATTTGTATACATCCTCCCAGTAAAGGTTCAATAAAAAACTAAAAGCATTTTGATTATTTTCTTTTGCTAAATTTATTTGATTTAAAACTATAGTGCTTTCAGACAAAAGATTATTTTATTTCAGGATTTTTACAATCAATTTCTGAAGGAAGTTTACCGCAGATTCCACATGGTTCGTCATTTTTATTTAAAAATGGACTTGCGCTAGCACATGTTCCAGCAAATTTTCCATCCTTCTTTACAATAATTTTAATTGCAATTCCTGCAAATGCTAATCCAACTAATAAAAATGTAATAAGAAATAATTTCATAATTATTTAAATATATTAACTTCTTCTTCAAGCAAGATATTAAATTTTTTCAAAACAGTTTTCTTGATTTTTTGAGAGAAGTTATAAATTTCTAATCCAGATGCACCACCTTTATTTACAATAACAAGAGCGTGTTTTTTATGTGTTCCAGTTTTACCTTCGGATATTCCTTTGAATCCACATTCTTCAATTAACCATGCAGCAGGAATTTTAAATTCATTATTTGAAATTTTATAATAAGGAATATTATTATTTGATTTCATCAATTTTTCAAAGTTTGTACTGGAAATTATTGGGTTTTTGAAAAAACTTCCACAATTTCCTATTTTCTTTGGATCAGGGAGTTTATTAGTTCTAATCTGAATTACTAGTTTTGAAATATCCTGAATAGTTGGGTCTAAATTTCCTTTATTTAAAAGTAAATCTTTCAAGGGTTTATATTCAGAATTTATGATATGATTTGTTTTTGAAAGCTTAAAAGTGACACTTGAAATTATATACTTATTTTTAAGTTTTTCCTTGAATATAGAACTTCTATAAGTGAAATTACATTGTTCCTTTTTAAATATTTTTAGCTTTTTTTCATAAATCGATATAGCTCTACAGCTGTGAAAAACATCATTTAATTCAACTCCATATGCTCCAATATTTTGAATTGGTGCACTTCCAACATTTCCAGGAATTAAACTTAAATTCTCAATCCCTCCATAATTGTTCGCTAAACTCCATTTTACAAAATCATTCCAATTTTCTCCAGCTCCAACTGAAATATATATAGATTCTTCATTTTCTTCAATGATTTCTATTCCTTTGATATCAATTTTTAATATTGGCTTAGTAATATTATTCTTAAATAAAATATTTGATCCTCCTCCAAGAATTAGGGGTTTGCTTTCATTTTCTGTTATGAAATCTAAAATTTCATCTTCGCTTTTTGCCTTATTAAAACTAGTAGCTGTTACTTCAATTCCAAAAGTATTGTATTCTTTTAGTGAAGTGATATGAGTTTTCAAGTTTACTATATTAATCAATAGTTATTAATTTATTTATCTTCTGAACTTTCATCTTCTTCTGGTTCAGGTAAAACTTCTCCCTTTATTCTAAGTATAACATTGGCTGTCTTAGCATTAGATTTTACAGTTATAGCTTTTTGAAAAATCCCAGTTCTTTTTGTATCATAACTAACTTGAATTTCTCCAGATTCGCCAGGCATAACAGGCTTCTCTGGTTTTTTTGGAATAGTACATCCACAGGACGAAAAAATTCTTGTAAATACAAGAGGACTATTACCTGTATTTTTAAATACAAATGTTCTGTTTCCGTCCTCGCCATTTTCAATTATTCCATAATCAATTATTGTTTCTGTAAATTTTATTTCAGCTAATTTTTCTTGGCTAAAAAGGTTTGTTACTAAAAATAATAAGCCTGTAAATAGTAATATTTTCTTCATAATAATTAAAATTATAATTTCTTTGTTTAAATATATTACAAAAATACAACTTACCTTTTAAATTACTTTTTAGTTAACTACTTTTGTTTTCTCGAATTATGAAATATATATATGGAAATATCTAAAAATTTTGATTCCAAAACTTTAGAATCTAAATGGTATTCATTTTGGATGGAAAATAATTACTTCAGCTCTGTTCCAAACAATAAGACCCCATATACTATTGTAATTCCTCCTCCAAATGTTACAGGTATTTTGCATATGGGCCATATGTTAAACAATACCATCCAAGATATTCTGATTAGAAAAGCAAGATTACAAGGTTTTAACGCCTGTTGGATTCCCGGTACAGATCATGCTTCAATCGCCACAGAAGCAAAGGTTGTAAATAAGCTAAAATCTCAAGGAATTAATAAATCTGATTTATCAAGAAATGAATTTTTGGAACATGCTTGGAGTTGGACAGATGAGCACGGTGGGTTAATTTTAGAACAGTTAAAGATATTAGGATGTTCATGTGATTGGGACAGGACTAAATTTACACTTGATAGCGACATGTCTGAGTCTGTTATTAAAGTTTTTGTTGAGTTGTATAATAGAAACTTAATATACAAAGGATACAGAATGGTTAATTGGGATCCTGAAGCTCTAACTACTCTTTCAAATGAGGAGGTAATTCACGAAGAAGTAAATAGTAAATTATATTATATAAGTTATAAAATAAAAGACTCTAAAGAATCAATTAGTGTGGCAACAACAAGACCAGAAACAATTTTTGGAGATACAGCTATAGCGATAAATCCAAATGATGAAAGATATTCTCATTTAAAAGGTAAAAAAGTAATCATACCAATACTAAATAAAGAAATTCCAATAATTTTTGATGACTATGTTGAAATGGATTTCGGGACAGGTTGTTTAAAAGTTACACCTGCGCACAGTGAAAATGATAAAATTATAGGTGACAAACATAAATTAGAAGTAATAGATATTTTTAATGATAATGCTACATTGAATAATTACGGATTACATTATAAAGGTCTTGATAGATTCGATGTAAGATCTAAAATTTCTAAAGAATTAGAAGAACTAGGAGCTCTTATTAAAACAAAAAATCATTTAAATAAAGTTGGTAAATCTGAAAGAACAAGATGTATAATAGAACCAAAACTTTCTGAACAATGGTTTTTAAAAATGGAAAAAATATCAAAACCCGCCTTAAAAGCTGTAATGAACGATGATATACAACTTTTTCCTAAAAAATTTAAAAATACTTATAAGAATTGGATGGAAAATATTCGAGATTGGAATATATCTAGACAATTGTGGTGGGGACATCAAATACCAGTTTATTACTATGGAGAAAATAAGTCAGATTTTGTTGTTGCTGAAAGTAAAGATCTTGCGTTAATTCAGGCAATAAAAAAAACAGGAAACTCTAACTTAACTTTAGATAGTTTATTTCAAGATGAAGATGTTCTTGATACATGGTTTTCATCTTGGATTTGGCCAATTTCTGTTTTGGATGGAATTAGAAATCCGGAAAACCCTGATTTTAAATATTATTATCCTACTAATGATTTGGTGACAGGACCAGATATTTTGTTTTTTTGGGTTGCTAGAATGATTGTTTCAGGTTTAGAATTTAAGAATTCAAAACCTTTTAGTTCTGTTTATTTTACTGGTTTAGTAAGGGATAAACAAGGTAGAAAAATGTCGAAACAGTTAGGGAATTCGCCTGATGCTGTAAAATTGATTAAAGATTTTGGTGCGGATAGTGTGAGAGTGGGTTTATTATTAAGTGCTCCTGCAGGAAATGATTTGTTATTTGATGAATCTTTGTGTCAACAGGGCAAAAACTTTTCTAATAAAGTTTGGAATTCATTTAGACTAATTAGTTCATGGACTGTTTCAGATGATCTTAACCAAAGTGAATATTCCAAAGTAGGTATTGAGTGGTTTGATCAGAAATTTAATTTAAAACTAATAGAAATTGAAGATCATTTTGATAAATATAGAATTTCAGATGCATTAATGACAATTTATAAATTAGTTTGGGATGATTTATGTTCATGGTACTTAGAACTAGTAAAACCAGGGTTTGAAAAATCAATTGATAGAACAACCTACATTGAAACTATTAACTTTTTCAAAAAGTGCTTGTCAATAATGCATCCTTTTATGCCCTTCATTACCGAAGAGATTTGGTCAAAAATAAAATTAGACATTGAACCTCCTCTTATAATTTCAGATTGGCCAAAATCTAAAAAAGTTAATAAATCAATAATTAATGACTTTGAAAAATTAACAAGCTTAATTAGTAGTATTAGAAAATATAGAAAAGAAAAGAGTCTTTCCTTTAAAGAAAATTTGATTCTTTTTTCTACAGCATTTATAAATAAAAAATCAAGGGCTGTATTATTAAAATTAGCTAATACTGATGTTACAAATGATTTTTCTGAAAAGCTTGATAACTCAAGTTCTTTTATTGCTGGAAGTAATGAGTTTCATTTCAATAATAAAACAGACGAAAAAGAAGATTTCTTAAAAATTCAACAAGACTTAGATTACAATTTGGGATTTTTGAAATCAATACAAGCTAAACTAAATAATAAAAGATTTGTTGACAATGCTCCAAAAAATGTTTTAGACAATGAACTGAAAAAAGAAAAAGACGCTTTAAGTAAAATAGAGATTTTAAAAAATAAATTAAAAAATAATTAAATTATTTTTTTTGCAATAGTATCTTCACCTCCTTTAACTATTTGATTTAATTCGACTTTGATTTTGGCATCTAATGGCAAAAAAAGATCAACTCTAGATCCAAATTTAATAAATCCAGCATCATTACCTTGAACTACTTTATCACCCACTTTTGCATAATTTACAATTCTTCTTGCAACTGCACCTGCAATTTGTCGATATAAAATTTCACCAAAATATTCATTGTTTATTACAACTGTTGTCCGTTCATTTTTTTCAGATGATTTTGGATGCCATGCTACTAAATATTTTCCAGGATGATATTTACTGAACTCTATTGTTCCACTTGCAGCATATCTTGTAACATGAACATTTATTGGGGACATGAATATAGAGATCTGTATTCTTTCATCTTTAAAGTATTCTTTTTCATATACTTTTTCTATGGCAACAACTTTACCGTCCACAGGAGAAATAATTAATTCATCATTTAGCTTAGTATTTCTTTTAGGATTTCTAAAAAACTGAAGTATTAAAAACAATACAACTATTGTGGTAATTCCTACAGATTTTGTTACGAGTTCATTGTCAATTAAACTCATAGATAACAGGTTTATTACGGCAATAATAATAAATGAAACTGAAATGATTGTATGACCTTCTTTATGAAACATTTTTAAAAATAATTAGTGATAAATAAATAAATGGTGCAGCAAATATAATACTATCCATTCTATCATAGAGTCCTCCATGACCTGGCAGCCATTTTCCGCTATCTTTTACACCAGCCTCTCTTTTAAACTGCGATTGTACGAGATCTCCCAGTGTTCCTAAACAACTAGTCAACCCCCCTAAAATCACCCATTCTAACAAATTAAGATTAAGGTTTAAATATTTATAAAACATTAAAGATAAAATTATTGAGAATATTAGCCCCCCTAAAAAGCCTTCAATACTTTTCTTTGGAGACACTGATTTGAACAGAGGTCTTTTTCCAAAAGTTACTCCAACTACATATGCAGCAGAATCAGAAATCCATATTAAAGATAAAAAGCTAAATACAATGTAAGGATCATAAATACCTGAAATAGTTGGAAGAGAGAAAAAGAGAACTAGAGATCCTACAAGATATATATGACCAATAAATCTATTTTTTAAAATGGAAAATGAGAACAATTTATTTTTTATTAATGAAAACCCTAAAATAATATTTGTTAAAACTATTACTATCAAAAATATAATTTCAAAAATTTGATTTTTTGATAAAATAAATAACGAAATATATAATGGAAAAGTCATATATAATATAAAATTTGATTTTCCAGAATCTCTGGAAAAAAATTTATGATTATAATTTGAAATTAACTTAATGAATTCGAATACTAGAATTAAACTACAAATAAATCCTACTGCGTAGAACATGTATTCTTCATAGAATAATGGGAACAGCAACACTATTGCATATGCAGTTGCAGTTATTGATCTAGTGTAGAATTCTTTCATTATTTACAAGTCTTCTAAAAGAAGCAAATACAAGTTTTTTGCAGAGCTTCCGTACGTAAGAAAATTAGTATTTTCTTTTTCTTCACTATTAAAATTCTTAATAGTAGTTATATTAGTTGGGAGGTTTTTTGGATATTTACTCTTAATTCCATTTAATCCTAAACTTAATGTGTCCGTAAATTGACTGATCTTTGCAAACACAATAAAATTCTTAGGAAGATCATTAACTTTGTGGGATTTAATTTGCTCGGCACATATTAATAAACTCCCATCTGTTGCAACAAGAAATTCACATGTAGTCAAGAAAAATTTAGAATTTAAGTTGGTCTTAGAGACTATTAATTCAGATTTCTTTGGAATTAATTCTAAAAGAGATTTGTCATAACATAATATTTCTACATTTTCCCATCCGTTCTCTTCTAATATTTTATTAAAAAAATCATCACATTCGCCCCTGTTTTCACAATATAAAAACTTACCTCCATTTTTAGTGAAATTATACGTGAAACGTTCTTCAATAGGATCTTCTTCTTCGGGCATATATTTGCCTATTTCAGACTCAGAAGATGTAGGTACTGAGGATTTATTAAAAAATGATTTTAAAAATTTTTTCAAAAAGTTTTTTTAATGAAATGTAAATATAAAAAAACTTCCTGTTAGAGCAGTTAATGTTAATAATTATAGATAATTATTTTTTTGGCAAATCTTTTAAACCAAAAGGTCTTTCCCCATAAATCCTAACTAGGTCTTCTTTAAAAATAACTTCTTTATCAAGTAAAAAATCTGCAAGCTCAATTAATTTTTTCTTATGTTTTTCAAGTAACTTAATTGCTCTTTTGTATTGCGTTTCTATAATATTGGAGATTTCTTTATCAATTATTTGAGCGGTCACATCACTGTAGGGTTTAGTAAAACCGTAATCATTTTGTGCGCTTGAATCATAATATGTTAAATTACCTATTTTATCATTTAATCCATAAACAGTAACCATAGACCTAGCTTGTTTTGTGACTTTTTCAAGATCACTTAACGCACCAGTAGATATGTTATTAAACATTACTTTTTCTGCAGCACGTCCACCAAGGGCTGCACACATTTCATCCAAAATTTGTTCTGGTTTCACAATTTGTCTTTCCTCAGGTAAATACCATGCAGCTCCTAATGATTGCCCTCTTGGAACTATAGTTACCTTTACAAGTGGTGCAGCATGTTCTAAAAACCAACTTACTGTAGCGTGTCCAGCTTCATGAAAAGCAATAGTTTTCTTTTCAGATTCTGTAATGATTTTATTTTTTTTCTCAAGTCCACCGACAATTCTATCTACAGCATCTAAAAAATCTTGTTTGTTTACAGATTTCTTAGATTTTCTTGCAGCAATTAATGCAGCTTCATTACATACATTTGCAATATCTGCGCCTGAAAATCCAGGGGTTTGTTTAGCTAAGAAATCAGTATCTAATGTTTTAATTGTTTTGATTGGTTTAAGGTGAACAGCAAAGATTTCTTTCCTTTCTCTTACATCTGGAAGATCAACATATATTTGTCTATCAAATCTACCCGCTCTCATTAAAGCTTTATCTAAAACATCCGCACGGTTTGTAGCTGCTATTACAATTACATTAGTATTTGTCCCAAAACCATCCATTTCTGTCAAGAGTTGATTTAAAGTATTTTCTCTTTCATCATTGCCACCATTCATGTTACTTTTTCCTCTAGCTCTTCCAATAGCATCAATTTCATCAATAAATATAATAGCGGGAGATTTTTCTTTTGCTTGTTTGAAAAGATCTCTAACTCTTGATGCTCCAACTCCAACAAACATCTCAACAAAATCTGAACCTGAAAGAGAGAAAAAAGGAACTTTAGCTTCACCAGCAACTGCTTTTGCAAGTAGAGTCTTCCCAGTTCCAGGGAGACCAACTAACAGTGCTCCTTTAGGAATCTTTCCACCTAGTTTGGTGTACTTAGTTGGATGTTTTAAAAAATCTACAATTTCTTGAACCTCCTCCTTAGCACCTTCTAAGCCTGCTACATCTTTAAAGGTAGTTTTAATATCAATTTTTTCATCAAATAGTTTTGCTTTTGATTTTCCAATATTAAAAATTTGAGATCCAGCACCTCCGCCACCACCTGACATTCTTTTCATGAAAAATATCCATAATCCAACTAAAATTAATAATGGTAAAAAACCAATGAGAACATCAAACCACTTGTTCTCTATAGTCTTAAAATTATAATTGAATTGAATACCTTTTTGCTCGGCTTCCTCAAGTTTATTTTGAAATAATTCTAAATTTCCAATTTCAAAAACATAATGGGGACCATTTATATTTTTTTGACCTAAAAAATTTACTGAATTTGCATTTTTATGATCAGGACTATTTAAAGCATCTCTTTGTAATGTTACTTGTGCCAAACTTTTATTAACGACAGTTACATCTTTAATTTCACCTTTATTTAAAAATCTTTCGAAGCTTGAAATATTTATATTTTTAGATGCGGTTGAAGTACTATCTCCGCCAACAAAATAAGTGCTTGCAAAAAATAAGATTATTAAACCATAAATCCAATATGAACTTAATTTAGGTTTTTTGTTAGGTTGTTTTGTGTTCTTCATTTTAATATTTTGTTTCAACTAAGGTCGATTTTGCTTCTTCCCATAATTCTTCAATGTTGTAATATTCTCTAGTTTCTTTATTAAATACGTGTACAACAATATCTACGTAATCAATCAATACCCACTTGCAATTATCTAATCCTTCAATATGCCAAGGTTTTTCTGATAACTCTTTGCTAACACATTTTTTTATTGAACCTGTTATAGCATTAACTTGAGTTGATGAATTTCCTGTGCAAATAATAAAATATTTACAAGCTACATTTTCAATAGTTCTTAAGTCTAGAATATTAATTTCCTCACCTTTAACGTTTTCAATTCCTTCAATTATATTTGATATTAAATTATCTGTATTCAAAATTGTATTTATTAGGTGTAAATTTAGGATATTTAAATCTACTATTTTAGTTTTAATATATTATATAATATATATATGAATGTAATCAAACTTAGTGCCATTGACTCTACAAATGATTATTTAAAAACAAATTTTTTAGATAAAACTAAAAATGACATTCATGTTGTGTATACTTTTAATCAAACAAAGGGAAGAGGTCAGAGGGGCAACACCTGGAATAGTGAACCAGAAAAGAACTTAGCTTTTTCTATAGCATTTTTTCCTAATAAATTTAAAGTTGAGAATCATTTTAGAATAAATATAATCTTCTCTTTATTTATTCTAAATACTCTGAAATCTTTACAAATTCCTGACATAAAAATTAAATGGCCTAACGACATTATGTCAGGAAACAAAAAAATATGTGGAATTTTAAATGAATTAAAAATAAAAGGAAGCAAAATTGAAAAAATTATAATAGGTTTTGGATTAAATATTAATCAAGAAAATTTTGAGAATTTACCTGGCGCTTCATCATTAAAATTAATAAAACAAATTGATTATAATTTAAATGAAATAACTATGTTATTTGTTCAAAATTTAAAAAAATATAATTACCTGGATTTTTTAATTAATCCAAAATCCAATAATAACATTGAAGTTTTTTTTTCAAAGTATAAAAAAAATCTTTTTGGTGTTAATAAATTATATAGATTTAAAGATTGTAATAATATTACCTTTTTAGGTAAAATTATCTCGGTAAATATGGAGGGAATTATAAAAATAAAAAAAGATGATGGTGATTTGGGATTTTATAATTTTCATGAAATTAAAATGATATATTAATTAATGGAATCATTTGTTGAATGGGGTTATTTAGGGTTGTTTTTATCTAGTTTTTTAGGTGCTACAATTATTCCGTTAAGTTCTGAAATAGTTTTAAGCCTAATGTTATCCCAAGGTTTTGATATTAATTTAAGTATTATAATTGCGACTACAGGAAATTGGCTTGGGGGCCTAAGTAGTTACTATTTAGGTAGCTTAGGAAAGTGGGATTTTGTTGAAAAATATTTTAGAATTAAAAAAGATAAAATCACTAGTTTTAAAATAAAGATTGATAAATGGGGGAGTACCTATGCATTTTTGTGCTGCTTACCTTTTATCGGCGATCCGATAGCAGTTAGTTTAGGGTTTTTTAAAATAAATTTTTTGAAAGTTTCTTTTTGGATGTTTATTGGCAAATTAATCAAGTATGTACTTTGGACAATAATTACATTGTGGGGAATTTCAATTTTTTAATTCCTCGTACCTTCCAGGAGCCAAAATACCAGACAGAAAATCAAAAATAAATTGTGGAACAATTTTAATTAAAAAAACAATAACTTTCCAAGTTTTTGTAGGTACAATAATTTTTTTTCCTTTTAACATTCCTTCAACACCTTCCTCAGCAATTCTAAATGCAGATTTTTTTAAAAATTTAGGAACACTATCCATTTCATCTTGAACACCACTTGCAGTATGAAAGTTAGTAACTGTATATCCAGGGCATAGTGCTGTGGATGTTATTCCTTTCGAGTTGTAATTTATATTCAATGCCTCACTGAATCGGTTCATAAAAGTTTTAAGTGGACCATACATAACTTGAATTGCTGCTGGAGGAGCAAATGCAGCAACTGATGAAACGATCATTATTTTTCCGTGATTATTTTTGATCATGTCACGCACAAAAAGTTTAGTCAAAGAAATTACAGAAGTAGCTAAAACTCTTATGCAATTTTCTTCGTCTTCAACTGAATTTTTTTCAAAAGTATCAGGTAGTGCGTACCCAGCATTGTTAACTAAAACATCAACTTGATAATTTTTAGATTCACAAAAATTATAAATATTTTGTGGACCTTGTTTATCAGCTAAATCACAAGGGAAATAAGTAGATTCAACTCCGTGTTTGGAGTTAATTTCTTCAGAAATTATTTTTAATTTATTTTCAGATCTTGAGGTTAAAATTATATTATAACCTCTTTTAGCTAATGAGTGGCATATTTGTAAACCAATTCCTGAACTTGCTCCTGTAACTAATGCAAATTTTTTCATCAAACTAGTTTCGAAGTATTTATAGATAAATCATTTATAAATGACTGTAAAGGGCTTTTGACCATCATTTGAATCATAGGATTTAAATCCCCATTAAATTCAAGTTCAAAACTACAGCTATTGTCCCCAGTTTTTTTTATTTGTGCAGTCAACGAAAATATTATTTTAGACTCACTAGAGTTTAATATAATAGAATATGGTGCTTTTTTCTCTCCTATTCTTAACTTAATAGGTGGCATTCCTTTTAAAGAAAAAATCAATGTTTCGGAATCAATAATTTCAAATTTTGAAATATTTTCTGGCATTATTTTTTTAAAATTTTCGACTATAACTAGTTTTTCGAATAACTTATTGTCAGAAATATTAATGTTACTTACTGTGCTATTTAATTTCATAATTAATTTTTATTTGGATTCCATTCACTTGGATTTTTTTTCCACTCCTTAAGAATTTTAAACTCATTGTCAGTTATGTATTTTATATCTAATGCTTGTTCTAAAAGAAAATCATATGAACTTAAAGTATATAGCTCAACGTTTTTATTTTTAAAATTGCTATATGAAACATCAAACCCATAAGTGAAAATACTAATCATACCTTTTACTATTAATTCTTGTTCTCTTAAAGCATCAACAGCCATAAGACTACTATTGCCTGTGCTAATTAAGTCTTCAATTACGACAACTTTTTGTGATTTCGAATATTGACCTTCAATTTGATTTTTTCTTCCATGTTTTTTAGAATTTGGTCTTACATAAATAAAAGGTAAATTCATCATGTCAGCAACAAGCATTCCTATACCTATAGCTCCAGTAGCTACACCAGCAATAACATCAGGCTTACCATAAAGCTCTTCAATTTGTTTAACTATTTGTTCTCTAACAAAAATTCTTATTTGAGGATGTGAGAGAATTATTCTATTGTCACAATATATTGGAGATTTCCATCCGCTAGCCCATGTAAATGGATTTTTTGAATTTAATTTTATTGCGTTAACTTGTAGAAGTAGTTCAGCAGTTTTTTTTGCTGTATATTTATTTAAAACCATAAAACAAATGTATAAAGTTTTTGTTAATGAAAATGTAATAATACTAACTGATGAAATTCCTTTTGGTTCAAAAATTAATTTATTTGATTTAAAAAAAATTTCTTTAATTGATATTATTTCAAATGTTAAAAAACATAATAAAATATTTTTATATCATAAAAATTTCGAAAAATTAATTTCATGCTTTAAAAAAAAAATTAAAGTAATTGGAGCAGGAGGAGGAATAGTTAAAAATAATTTAAATGAAACTCTTTTTATTTATAGAAGAAAAAAATGGGATTTACCTAAAGGTAAAATTGATAAAGGTGAAACTATTGATCAAACAGCATTAAGAGAAGTTAAAGAAGAAACTGGTATAGTTGATCTAAGAATTGTTGATTTTAAAATGAAAACGTATCACATTTTTAAAAAAAACAATGATTATTGTTTAAAAGAAACAACTTGGTATAATATGACATCAAACTTTGATGGGCAATTTGTTCCTGAAATTAAAGAAGACATAACTAAGGTGGTTTGGAAAAATGATAAGAAAATAAAGAAAATAAAGAATACTTTTCCTAATATAAAGTTGTTGTTAAATATTTAATCAGTTTTCACTGATTCAGGAACTAATAGTTTATAATTTCCTTTATTTAAAATCAATTCTCTAACTATTGTGCTGCTAATAAACGAAGTTTGGGTAGAGGTTAATAAAAAAACTGTTTCAATTTTAGACAGTTTTCTATTGGTTCTTGCTATTGCCTTTTCAAATTCAAAATCTCCATTATTCCTTATTCCTCTAACAATAAAATTAGCACCTAATTTTTTACAAAAGTCTATTGTTAAACCATCATAGCTTTCTACTTTAATTTTAGGTTCATTTTTAAAACACTTTTCAATAAATGAAATTCTTTGCTTTTCAGAAAACATTGTTTGTTTATCAATATTTTTACCAACCCCAACAATTATTTCGTCGAAAAGCAACAAACTTCTTTTTAAAATATCAAGGTGGCCTAGAGTAAATGGGTCAAAAGATCCAGGAAATACAGCTTTTCTCATATTAGTAAATATATAAATTTATATAGTTGCTTGATATATTATTTCATCGCATAATTGAGTAATAGAAACTCCACTAATTAGTGCTTGTTTAGGGAATATACTTTCATTAGTCATTCCAGGAATTGAATTAATTTCTAAAAAATATGCGGTATCATTAATTAAAATAAATTCACTTCTACTAAAACCTTTCATACCTAATTTTTTATAAATTTTAATAGAGAGATCAGAAACTATTTGTTTTTGTTTTTCTGAAATATTTGCAGGTGTTATCTCTTTGGAATTACCATTGTATTTGGCATCGTAATCAAAAAAATCATTTTCTGTAATTAGTTCAGTAATTCCAAAAACTTTAATTTTATTTTTATAATCCATAACTCCAACAGAAACTTCTACTCCGTCTAAAAAAGATTCAACTAATACCTCATTATCATACTCCAAAGCTTTATTGATGTATTCTTTTAGTTCATTATCTTTATAAACTTTAAACACTCCAAAACTACTTCCAGATCTATTGGCTTTTACAAAACAGGGTAAACCAACCTTTTGAATAATATGATCAGTTTCAAACTTTTCATTTTTATTTATGTGAAATGAATTTGCTGTTGGAATGTCGTGTTTTTCAAGTATTGATAAACAATCTCTTTTGTTAAACGTTAATGCAGATGTGTAGGAGTTACATCCTGTATATGGAATATTTTTAAGTTCAAAATAGGATTGAATTAATCCGTTTTCACCAGGCGAGCCATGTATAATGATAAAAGCTACTTCTAATTTAATTTTAGTATTATTTGAAATTATTGAAAAATCCTCAAGATTAACATCGAATTCTTGATTATGATCGTTTAAATAAATCCAGTTATCTTTTTTTACGATGATTTTATATGGATTGTATTTTGATCTATTAATATTTTGGTAAATAACTTCACCACTTTTCAATGATATATCTTTTTCGGATGAAAAACCGCCCATTAATATTGCAACATTTTTTTTCATATTAGCTAAAATATCATTTATTTTTTTTCAAATCGTATTAGTAAGCTTATTTTATATATTTGCTTAATCAATCTTCGCATGAATTTTATAAAATATATATTCTCTAAATATTTTTTTAAACAGTTGCTCAGGTCAATTGTTTTAACTCTTTTTTTTGTATTAGTTCTTTATTTCTATTTAAATATTACTACAAATCATAATAAATACATTAATGTTCCTGAATTAAATGGTATTACTTTTGTTGAGGCTATTAAAATTTTAGAAGAAAACAACCTTTCATATGTTGTTTTAGACTCAGCTTTGTATAATCCTGAATATCCTAAATTTTCAATTTTAGAACAATTGCCGTTATCTAATTCCCAAGTTAAAAAAAATAGAAAAATATACCTTACTTTAAATCCTAGTAATTATGGGAAAGTATTAGTCCCCAATATTATACAAACCACCCAGAGAAGTGCAAATTCCTCTCTTTTAGCTTCGGGTTTGGAAATTGGTGAGATTTCCTATGAAAATAATATTGGAAAAGATATGGTTTTAGAGATCCTACTTAACGGAAATAATATTAATTCAGGAGATATGGTTCCTAAGAAATCTAAAATTGATTTAGTTCTCGGTAATGGATTAATTGAAGAAAAACAATAATGATAGAAAACAATAATTTAGATAGTGAGTTATTTGAGCATTTCCAGTTTAGGGCTGATAAAGGTCAAGAACCTTTAAGAGTTGACAAGTATTTAATGAACAGAATTGAGAACTCGTCTAGAAATAAAATTCAGGTTGCTGCAAAAAACGGTTCAATCTTTATAAATGAACAAATTGTGAAATCTAATCATAAGGTGAAACCTGGAGATTTAATCAAGGTAATGTTTTCACACCCACCATATGAAAATCTTTTAGTAGGAGAAAAAATGTCGCTTGATATTGTTTATGAGGATAAACACCTTTTAGTCGTTAATAAACCTTCAGGTCTTGTAGTTCACCCTGGTCACGGAAATTATAATGGCACGTTACTTAATGGGTTAATTGATCATTTTGAAAACCTTCCTCAAAATAAGGATGGAAGACCAGGTCTTGTCCATAGAATTGATAAAGATACTAGTGGACTTTTAGTAGTAGCTAAAGATGAAAAATCTATGACTAATCTGGCAAAGCAATTTTTTTTAAAAACATCTAAAAGAAAATATTATGCACTTGTTTGGGGGATTTTAGAAAATGAAGAAGGAACAATCAATGAAAGATTAGGAAGAGATCCTAAGAATCGTTTGATAATGAGTGTTCCTGATGACGAACAATCTGGGAAAAGTGCAATTACACATTATAAGGTAATCGAAAGATTTAATTACCTTACTCTAATAGAATGCCAATTAGAAACAGGTAGAACACATCAGATTAGGGCTCATATGAAACATATTGGTCATCCTATTTTTAACGACAGTAGATATGGTGGTGATAAAATATTAAAAGGCACTATTTTCAATAAATATAAACAGTTCGTTTTTAATAGTTTTAAATTAATTCCTAGACAAGCTTTGCATGCAAAATCTTTAGGATTTATTCATCCTGTTTCTAAAAAAGAATTAAATTTTGAGTGTAATCTTCCTTATGATTTTGAACAGTGTTTGGAAAAATGGAGAAATTATTCAAGTATGTCTTAATTTTTATTAATTTAAATGTTATTTATGAAAATTATTATTTCACCTGCAAAGTCACTAAATTTTCACAAAAGTCTACCAACCTTAGATTTTTCATTACCAAGTTTTTTGAACGAATCAAAATTGATAAACGATGTTTTAAGAACAAAAAACCCAAAACATTTGAAAGATTTAATGAAAATTTCAGATAAAATAGCTGAATTGAATTGGAGTCGTAATATAAATTTTAATACTCCTTTTAATTCGAGTAATGCTAGGCCTGCAATATTTACGTTTGACGGAGATGTTTATTCTGGAATTGATGCTTTTACACTAAGTGATAATAAAATCAAAAAAGCTCAATCATCTTTAAGAATATTATCTGGTTTATATGGCTTACTAAAGCCTTTGGACTTAATGCAAGCATACAGACTAGAAATGGGTACTAAATTACCAATAGGTAATTCTAAAAATCTTTATGAGTTTTGGAAAGAAAAAATAACCTACAGTCTAAATAGTGAATTGGACAGTAATGAATTGTTTGTGAATTTAGCTAGTAATGAATATTCTTCGTCGATTGATAAAGGTTTATTGAAAGTTGATATGATTTCTCCAGTTTTTAAAGATTTTAAAAATGGAAAATTTAAAATAATTTCATTTTACGCAAAAAAAGCTAGAGGAATGATGACAAGATACCTTTTGGACAATGATATAGAATCCGTTAATGATTTAAAACAATTTGATTATGGTGGTTATTCATATAGCTCTGTGGAAAGTGAAGTATCTAACGAGTTAGTTTTTACTAGATGATTTTCCTCTTATTGAATTAACAAACTCAACTATATTTTCTTTATTATTATTTTTTAAAAACTTTATAAATGCTGAGCCTATTATAGCTCCTCTGCTATTTCTTGTTGCATCTAAAAAAGTTTCATTATTACTAATCCCAAAACCAATTAATAATTTAGATTTCAACTCCATTGAATTAATTCTTTTAAAATATTTTTTTTGGTTTTCATTAAAAGAATTTACAGCTCCAGTAATACTAAAACTACTAACCATGTAAATAAATCCTTTTGAGACCTTATCAATAAATTGTATTCTTTCATTACTAGTTTGAGGAGTAACTAAAAACATATTTAACAAACTGTGTTTATTAAAAACATGTTTATAATTTTCTTCATAAACTTCAACAGGTAAATCAGGTATTATTAACCCATCTATTCCAACAGTTTGACAATTTTTGCAAAATTCTTCGACACCAAATTGTAGTATAGGATTGAAATACCCCATTATTATAAGAGGAATATTTGTCTTTTTTCTAATATCTTTTAATTGCTTAAAAAGTTTAATTGAATTCATTCCGTTATTTAACGCTATTGTAGAACTTTCTTGAATAGTCGGTCCATCAGCTAGTGGATCACTAAAAGGAAGACCAATTTCAATCATGTCAACATCACAGTTGCTTAATTGAATAATTATTTCTTCTGTATCATCTATTTTAGGAAAACCAGCAGTAAAATATATTGATAAAATATCTTTTTTTTGTTCTAAAACTTTATTTATTCTGTTCATTTTTATAATTTGAAATAATCTATATAAGTATCTAAATCTTTATCTCCTCGTCCTGAGCAGTTAAAAACTAAAATATCACTTTTTTGAAATTCTTTTTTGTCTAGAATGGCAAATGCATGTGATGTTTCTATTGCAGGAATAATTCCCTCAAGTCTAGATAAGTTTAGCCCCCAATCCATAGCTTCACTATCTTCTATAGAATGAAATTCTCCTCTTTTTGATCTAAACAAGTTGGCATGCATTGGACCAACCCCCGGATAATCTAATCCAGCAGAAATAGAATATGGTTCTGTGATTTGACCATCTTTAGATTGCATTAATAATGTTTTAGCTCCATGGATTATTCCTTCTTTTCCTAAAATTGACGTAGCTGCACTTTTTCCAGATTTAATTCCTTTTCCTGCTGCTTCAACGCATATTATTTTAACTTTTTTATTATCTAAATATGGATAAAATAAACCTGCAGCGTTACTTCCACCTCCAACACAAGCTATTACGTAATTAGGATTTTTTGTTCCCTCTAACTTTTCCAATTGACCCATTACTTCATTTCCAATTACTGATTGGAATCTAGCGACCATATCAGGGTAAGGATGTGGTCCAACAACTGAGCCTATTATATAATGTGTGTCAATTGGATTATTTATCCAATCTCTAATTGCTTCATTAGTTGCATCTTTAAGTGTTTTACTTCCTGAAACTGCGGATCTAACTTCAGCCCCTAGCATTTTCATTCTAGCAACATTTGGAGCTTGCCTACCTATATCAATTTCACCCATATAAATTATACACTCTATCCCCATTAATGCACATACAGTGGCTGTAGCTACACCATGTTGACCAGCTCCTGTCTCGGCAATAATTCTAGTTTTTCCTAGTCTCTTAGCTAATAGTATTTGACCAATTGTATTGTTAATCTTATGCGCTCCAGTATGACATAAATCTTCTCTTTTAAGGTAAATTTTAGTATTATATTTTTCTGAAAGTCTACTTGCAAAATAAAGTGGTGTTGGTCTTCCTACATAATTTTTTAATAGTTCATTAAACTCTTTTTTAAAACTCTTTTCAGAACTTATCTTTATGTATTTTGATTTTAATTCTTCAATGTTAGGATACATCATTTCAGGTATATAAGCTCCGCCAAATTCTCCGTAATATCCTTTTTGGTCAACGTCATATGTATTATTCATTTTTTATATTTTATCAATTAATGATTTTATTTTTTTTTTGTCTTTTTTTAAATTAGGTAATTCAAATTTGCTATTTATATCAACTCCGATGATTGGATATTTTTTTTTTAATTTATTGATTTCTGCAACATCATCTTCACTTATTCCTCCACTTAAAAAAAAGTATTTTTTTGAATTATATTTTTTTAGTATTTCCCAATTAAATTTTTTACCACTTCCTCCATGAAGATTTGTTTTAGTATCAAATAAATAATAATCTGAAACATTTTCGAATTTTTTTGTTTCATCAAAATTAAAATTATCATCAATTTTAAAAACCTTAATCACTCTGCAGATTGATTTTATTGACAAACAATATCTAACATCTTCATCACCATGAAGCTGAACATAATCTAGTTTGTATTTTTTTACATTATCGATTACTTCGTTTATTTCTTGATTAACAAAAACACCAACTCTATTTATTTTATCATTTAATACTATTGCCGATTCATTAAAAAATCTTTTAGATTTTTTGTAAAAGATAAATCCCATAAAATCTGGCTTTAAGCTTTCGATTTCACTAATGTTTTCTGGGAATTTCATCCCACAAACTTTTAATTTCATATTATTTTTTTAATTAAATCTGAAACTTCTTTTCCTGGATCATTATTTTTCATAAAAAGTTCTCCTATTAAAAAACCTTTAAATCCATACTCTCTAAGTTTTCTAATTTCACTGTAATTTGAAATTCCACTTTCTGATATTTTTAAAAACTTTTCAGGAATCATATTTGATAATTTAATACTAGTATTAATGTTCACTTCGAAAGTTTTTAAATTTCGATTATTAACTCCGATAATATCTATTGTGTCTATTAAACATTTTTCTAATTCATTTTCATCATGAATTTCTATTAACACTTCAAGTCCAATTTTTTTTGCTAATGAACTAAGATTTATTATTTGTTTTTTTTCAAGACACGCAGCAATTAAAAGTATAACATCTGCGCCATTCGCTTTTGCTTCAATTATTTGATATTCATCAATAATAAATTCTTTTCTTAGAATAGGAATTTTTGTTAATTTTCTAGCAGTTCTTAAATCATTTAAACTTCCGCCAAAATAATCTTTGTCAGTTAATACTGATATTCCACAAACATCAGCTTGATCATAGCCCTTAATTATTTGATTAATTAAAATAGAATCATTTATGACTGACTTTGAAGGGGATTTTCTTTTATGTTCAGCAATAATTCCATGAGAACTATTTTTTAATTTATCAACAAGAGAATCTGATTTTCTTTCATAGTTCGGTAGTTTCCTTAAATCTTCAATTGAAATTGTTTTTTTTACAATTTCTAACTCAGCTTGTTTTGTTTTTATTATTTTTTCTAGAATAGTCATTATTAACTTAAGTTTTTAAGTTTTTCAAACGCCTCAAGTGCTTTATTTGTTTTCAAGGATTCTGTAGCTTTTTCAATCCCATCCTCAATTGAAACATTTAAAGCTGTAGAAATTGCTAATCCTGAGTTTGCAAAAATTACTTGATTTTGAGATTTAGTTCCTTTGTTTTGTAAAATATTCATGAATATTTTTGCAGATTCTTTTATCGTTTTCCCTCCGCTAATTGATTTTGGATTTAATTTTTGTAGACTTAAATCTTGTGGAGAATATATATTTTCTTCATTTCTGGTTATTACTTTAACATTTCCAGTAAGTGATATTTCGTCATATCCATCCAAAGAATAAATTATTGCATAATTTTTATTTGTTTTTTGAAATAAGTAAGAGTAAAGTCTTGCCAATTCTAAATTAAATACTCCTACTATTTGATTTGCCGGAAAAGAAGGGTTTACTAATGGTCCTAAAATATTAAAAAAAGTTTTTAATCCTAGTTCTTTTCTAATCGGAGCAACATGTTTCATTGCTGGATGAAATAGAGGTGCATGTAAAATACATATTCCACTTTCTTCAATTGATTTTTTCAAAAAATCTTTATCATTTGAAAACTTGATCCCTAAAAATTCTAAAACATTACTTGATCCGCAAGAAGAAGAAACTCCGTAATTACCATGTTTTGAAACATTTACATTAGCACCTGCAGTCACAAAAGCTGATAATGTAGAGATATTGAATGTATCTTTATTATCTCCGCCGGTCCCACATAAATCAATTGCATTATATTCTGACAAATCAACTTTAATACATAACTCTAATAATGCCTCCTTAAAACCTTGCAGTTCTTCTAGAGTTATATTTCTCATCATAAAAATTGTTAAAAATGAACTAATGTGACTATTGTTATATTTTCCTTTAGAAATATTTAATAATACATCTTTAGCTTCATCCTTAGATAAGGTATTGTGTAAACTAAGTTTGTTAATTATATCTTTCATTAATTAATTTTTAACCAATTATTTAAAAGCGCTTTTCCTTCTTCAGTTAGTATTGATTCAGGATGAAATTGAACCCCTCTAATATTGTATTTCTTATGTCTTATAGCCATTATTTGGTTATTTTCATCATAAGCTAAGATTTCAAGGCACTCTGGGATTGGTTCTTCAACAACCCAAGAATGATATCTCCCTACGTTAAGAGGATTTGATAGTTTGTTAAAAATGTAATCTTCTTTTATAATGTTAATTTCACTAGCGACTCCATGGTAAACTTCATCTAGATTTTTAAGTTTAGCACCATAAACTTCTGCTATTGCTTGATGTCCAAGGCAAACTCCTAGAATTTTTTTTGATTGTCCAAAATGAGCTATGATATTTTTTAATTCTCCAGCTTCATCAGGAATTCCTGGACCAGGTGATAAAACTATATAATCAAATTTTTCAATTTCATTTAAAGATACTTCGTCGTTTCTTTTAACTGTTACTTCACAATTTAGTTCTTCGAAATAATGAACCAGATTGTATGTAAAAGAATCGTAATTATCTATAACAATTAATTTCATATTTATATTTTTTCAGCTAGTTCAAGAGCTTTATTTAACGCTCTAAGTTTATTATTAATTTCTTGTAACTCACTTTTTGGATTAGACTTTGAAACAATACCTGCTCCCGCTTGAAAAATTAGTTCATGATTTTTACTTAAAAATGATCTTATTATTATAGCATGATTAAAATTTCCTTCAAAATCCATAAATCCAATTGCTCCTCCGTAAAATGATCTATTACAATTTTCGTAATCTGATATTAATTGCATTGCTCTATGCTTTGGTGCTCCAGATAATGTTCCTGCTGGAAATGTATCTGCTGCAATTTGTAAAGTAGAAGATTTATTTTTTTTAATTGCAGTAACCTTAGAAACCAAATGAATAACATGAGAATAAAATTGTATTTCCCTGTCTTTTTCAACAGTAACATTATTTCCATTTCTACTTAAATCATTTCTTGCTAAATCTACAAGCATCATATGCTCACTGTTTTCTTTTTTATCAATAGCTAACTTTTTAGCTTCTATTGAATCTTTCTGATCATTTCCAGTTCTAATAAAAGTCCCAGCAATAGGGTGAATTTCTGCTTTATTATTTTCAACAACAAGTTGAGCTTCAGGTGAACTTCCAAATATCTTATAACTACCATAATCAAAGTAGAAAAGATATGGAGAAGGATTTACTGATCTCAATGCTCTATATAAATTAAACTCATCACCTTCAAATTTTTGTTTGAATCTTCTTGATAGAACGATTTGAAAGACATCTCCTCTTTCGCAATGTTTAATTCCTTTTTTAACTAAATCTAAGTATTCATTATCATTTAAATTTGAAGTTATGTTTCCGGATTTTGAAAAAGGGAATTTTGATAGTTTATTTGATTTTATATGCTTTTCAATTTCATCTAAATTATTTTTTTTATCATAACTATGGTGAAGTAAAGTAGCTTCATTATTAAAAACGTTAATTACGATAATATTCGAATAAAATGCGTAATAAATATCAGGAATTTCAATGTCATTCTTTTTTGGTTTTAAAGATATTTTTTCAAAATGTTTTACAGCATCGTAATTCATGTATCCTATAATACCATTTTCAAAAAATTTAGAATCAGATTTTGATGTTTTGAATTTCTGAGAAAATAAGTTCAGTTCAGAAACAACATTATTGGTTTTGTCGATTTTTTTTATTTGAGTTGTATTATCAGGAAATTTTTGACTTATCTGATTGTTTTTAACTTTAAATGTAGATATAGGATCAAAACAGACATATGCATAACTGTTATCATTAGCTCCATAATCACTACTTTCTAGAAGGATTGAATTAGAAAATTTATCTCTTATTTTTTGATAAATGCTAACAGGAGTCATTGTATCAGCTAATATTTTTTTTCTATATGTTTTAATTTTATACACCTTGTATTTTTTAAATTAAAAAAGGCTTGTCGATAAACAAGCCTTTTATGTATATGTTAACTAAAAAGAATTATCGACTTAATGGAAATTAAGCGAGCGCCACCAATTAGTATTAAATTTTAAATTCATCATCACATCAAATATAACAACGAAAATTATACATAACAACAAATATTTAATAATTTTAATCAAAATTAAAAAAATGAATTTAGATCAAAAACAGTGGGCTAGTGAAATTGATGATGTAAATAACGTTATTCTAGATGTTAGAACCCCTCAAGAATATAATGAAGGTTATATTCCTAAATCAGTTAACCTTAATATCTATGACGCAAATGAATTTATGTCTAAAATTCAATCACTTAATAAAGCAAATAATTTTTACATATACTGTAAATCAGGTGCTAGAAGTTTACAAGCATGTCAAATAATGACACAATTAGGTTTTAATAATGTGTATAATCTTCTTGGTGGAATTACAGATTGGGAAGGCCAAATTTCAAAATGATGTTACATTTAAGATATTTTTTTGAAAGACATGGATATTCTGTTTGTTCAAGATTAGCCGATTGGTTAGGTATGAAAAAAAAAAATGTTAGAATTTTTTTTATTTATAGTAGTTTTTTTTCTTTAGGATTTGGTTTTTTCTTTTATCTCATTCTTGCTTTTTGGTTAAGAATTAAAGATTTGATCTCCGCAAAAAGATCTTCTGTTTTTGATTTGTAATAAAAAACATTTGAATTATTATTTTTTATTTGCATCTTGTTAACTATTCAAATAATTAATCCAAACACATGAAAAAAATATTTATAAGCCTTTTTTTGCTATTATCAACTTCAACTATTTTTTCTCAAGAAAAAGGTCTTGATCAAAAGATAGACGAAGCATTCGCTCCGATATCTAATTTTTTTAGTGAAGTTGTTTTTTTTTCAGTGGGAGGGTATCCATTTGTTATATTATTATTGGTAGGAAGTGCCATGTTTTTTACAATTTATTTTGGATTCCCTAATATTAAATACTTTTTTACTGCTATTAATGTTGTAAGGGGTAAATATGATGATCATGATAAAGACGATTCTGCTGATTCTGGAGATGGAGAAGTTTCTCATTTTCAAGCACTTGCTACAGCAGTTTCAGGAACTGTTGGTAATGGAAATATAGCTGGAGTTGCATTAGCGATTGCACTTGGTGGTCCAGGGGCTACTTTTTGGATGATTATATGTGGTTTATTAGGAATGTCTACTAAATTCGTTGAATGTACATTAGGAGTTCAATACCGAGATGTTGGTGAAGATGGAACAGTGTATGGAGGACCAATGTATTATTTGTCAAAGGGTCTTAAAGAAAAAGGTTTTGAAAGTTTAGGAAAAATAGCAGCTGTTATTTTTGCTATTTGTTGTATTGGAGGATCTTTTGGAGGAGGAAATGCTGCTCAATCTAATCAAGCAACTATTGTTGTAAAACAATTATTAGGCTTTGAAAGTACTAGTGCTGGAGCTGTTATCGGATTGATTTTAGCTATTGTAGTTGGTGTAATTATAATAGGCGGAATTAAAAGAATTGCGTCAGTTACCGAAAAAGTAGTTCCTTTTATGGCTTTACTTTATTTGATAGCTTGTCTGTATATTATATTAACAAATTTTTCTTTTGTTGATGATGCTATTAGTTTAATAATTACTGAGGCTTTTAATCCAACTGCAATTGGAGTTGGTGGAATTATTGGAGTGTTAATGGTTGGGTTTAAAAGAGCCGCATTTTCAAATGAGGCTGGGGCAGGATCTGCTTCAATAGCTCATTCGGCTGTAAAAACTAAATATTCTGCCAGTGAAGGATTAGTTGCTCTTTTAGAACCATTTATTGATACGGTTGTGATTTGTACCATGACGGCATTAGTTATTATAATATTTAATTTTGGAGGGTATTTTGAGTATGGAGGTGACGGATTAGGAACTGTAATGATCGATGGTGTTCCTTTTGAAGGAGCTGGAATTACAGCACAAGCATTCGCAGAATATATTCCTTTTTCAGATGTATTTTTAACAATTGCAGTAGTTTTATTTGCTGTTTCAACCATGATTTCTTGGTCATATTACGGTTTACAATCTTGGAAATTTTTGTTTGGTAGAGGTAAAGCAGCTGATTTAACTTACAAGCTATTATTTTGTTTATTTATAGTTATTGGAGCTGCAGCAAGTATGAATTCAATATGGGCATTTTCAGATGCTATGATTTTTGCTATGGTATTTCCAAATATGATAGGATTATACTTTTTATTCCCTGTCGTAAAAGAACAACTTAATAAATACTTGAAAGTTATTAAACAGTAATTTTTATTTATTTATAAATATAAATTAGTTTATTTTTGGCATTAATATTGTTAATGTATTACTAAAATATTTCAATTAATTTATGGATTTTAATTTAGGACCTAATGTTGAGTTAGTAGCAGAATCAGCTAAAGCTTTTGCAGAGAAGTTTATAAGACCTAATGTAATGGACTGGGATGAGTCACAATACTTTCCCAAAGAATTGTTAAAACAGGCTGGAGAGTTTGGTTTTATGGGTGTATTGGTCCCTGAGTCGCTTGGAGGTTCTGGTCTAGGTTATCATGAGTATGTCTCTATTATTGAAGAAATTTC
>Ga0209092_10000213_pt1 | contig 55000 bp, 32 predicted proteins | sample FraStrMetagenome_FD_187446 | JGI IMG/M metagenome (GOLD analysis project Ga0209092, IMG submission 187446) | Marine eukaryotic phytoplankton communities from Arctic Ocean - Fram Strait ARC3M Metagenome (SPAdes) (version 2) | ecosystem: Environmental > Aquatic > Marine > Oceanic | place: Fram...
CCTTGAAAAACTTCAATGATATTTCATTGTCAGCAGATGCAATTATAAAACATTTGAAGTTGACTTTTTCAGCAATCTTCAAATTAGGCTACATCGTGCGTGGTTCCAGTAATATTGTAAAATATATTAATATTGCTTTCACCCCATTCATCAAATGAAATCAAAAGTGAAATTCACATTAGTTATTTAAATCATTCAATGTATTTCTTTATCGATACTCTGCTGTCTGCTGTAGCTCTGGAGAAGTTCAATCAAATACATAGTCGAGAGAAATATTGATGTTCTTTCATAATCCAGAATTTATCGCTATTTCTGTGTCGTATGTAAATTTGGATGCTAACACGATCCAAAAAGTATCCAGTGAAAATCGAAATCACATCGCGCCAGTTTCAGTAGGCTTACTTAAACGATACTTTTTAAATACTGCTGCTCTACGTGCGTATATATTTACTTTAATTAACGTTCCTCTCTCTCTAGATAGAATCGGTTGCGTTTGTTTATCTGCCGCCGCATCTAATGACAATCTAAAATAAACTTAGGCAGATAACGTGTCAAGATTTTCTTTTCACTTAATAAGAGATTTGAACACACAGAAATAATTAGCTTAATTGAAACGAGCGGAAGTAGTAACGTCATCATAATTACTTCGTACGTTTTTCTCAAACCTTCGTTTGAGTCTTCAATCAAACTGTCTCCTCAACATCATAGAAGAAGAATTCAATCTCAACGATAACAATTGATTTTTCACAAAATACTTTCCTCACTCATAAAATTAGGCATGAATAATACCTTCTCTCTTGAACCACAAAATTTTAAAGTAGATGAAAGAAGAAATAATTTAAGACAGAGAGGCACTAGAGGGAGCGGTATCTCCTCTTTTCCTCCACCGAAGAAATGCATAGAGAGAGATGATACATCTACAGAGACGACATCAAGAATGTCTTATGCTCTAACAGCATGTATACCAAACGATAGTCAATGTATTAGCCTGAATGATGACGTGATGATTAGTCATCAGAGGAATGGGAAACATTCTGAAGAGGCGATACTTCAACTCAAACACTTTTTCGCATTGAATGAAGATCAACTCAGACCGCATCAAAATTTGAAGACAAAAGAATCCTTACTAAAAGAAGGCAGAATTCCTTTCACATCGATATCTATAGAAAAAATGCTTTCCACAACAGTTCCCACAACAAATTCTCTTAAGAAAGTTGGGAACTCCACAAATTTGCATCTAGACAGTGTATCATTGACGATTGATGCTTTCTCTAAAGCGGTTGAAAGAGTGGATAATGCCGAAAATATACATAGATTAAAAAATAAATTGTATTCGGGCCTAACTCATATACAAATGTGTTCACATATCCCAAGAATCGACGATAACGAAGAAGAATGGGGATACTTTGTGGACACAAATAACATGGGACTAAAAAAGAGTATATCAAAGAATATCTCGAAGAATATCTCAAACAAGGAAGATGTCAATAAATTATGATTGTGAACACATGAGCGATGATGCTAAATTTTTTCCATGATTTTTCAACTCTGTAAAATAAAAAAATCCTAATCAAATATCCTAATAAATTGTAATGAAGCATGATTGGGAAAACCAGCAAGCAATTCTCTGAAATATTTGGAACCCTATTTTATTCAGCAGTCAATCAATATAATTTGTTACATACTTATGCATTCATTAAAGGATAAACTCACATTTTTATCCTTTAAGTTTTAATGATAATAATTATTATGCCTCAAACACTATGCCATCCTATGCCATGATACGACTTCAACAGAATATAACTTGCTTGGTCATCGCAAATTAATTTTATTCATTCACCTTCTTGCTCTACTAGCTTCAATAATTTTGGCAACGGAATTGTGGATATCGTAATCACACTATGTTCATAATGCACTGAGAAAAGTTCTTTGAATGCTGGATTACATGACTATAATATGTCATCGAATGTCAAGTTACGTGTTTCAAAGATTGCCATCATCAAATACGACTGATTTTAATTGTGAAGGGTCAACAATTTAAAACTATTCCGGACTTCTTCCAACTTTATTTTCTACTTCTTGCATTAGAATTCTTTGGTCATGAGATTTGGTGCATGAACATGCTATATTCGTTGCAATGAGAAATGCTCCTTAAAAAAACAATTCCAGGTTTGCATGACCATCCGTTGTTTGGCCTAAGTATTTTTTCAAATTTGAAGAGAAGAACATTTTTAAAAATCAATCCAACTCAAAGTACTGCTGATCAAATCTCTAAGTACCTTTACTGGTGTCACTATTCCTATGCACCATATTCATAGGAGTAAAAAGCATGCGAAAAGCATGACATGATCATATTTAGTTCTACCTTATGTAGATGACAACACGTAAGAGACATTTTCTCTTCTGTATTTGCAATATATTTGAGTACGGTACCGTACCAGGGAAAAATCAGTATAATTCTTTCCAAAGAATTTAAAGAAGTTTTTCAATTTATATATTTGCACTCTAACTTCGACCTATGATATAATCTACTATTATAAGGTACGTACGTATGATTGAGATATATTTTTAAGACTCAAAGTTCTAGAGTTCTATTTTTGGTACGGCAGCAGGTAACATATAATGGACGATTCCGGCCGAATCCCGAATTATCTTTTTATGACAAAGTTCGTGGTAAGAATGAAAGTTGAAAACGGCAAAAAAAGGGTGTTTTGACACCACTGAAAATGTATGATGGTATGATACCGTACTTGTTACATACCAAAAATGGACGAGGCATTCGTTGCAAGACTTACAATTATTAAAATGTAGGTGCAGTAAGATTCCTACTGGGTACTCGTGTGAGGTACGCCCATTCATTTTGAAAAAGAATTTGACTTGAAAACAACAATATATAAAAACCCTTGATTGAGAGAGTGGGAAAATTTTGTGAAATTGCCATATTATTCATTGGAACAAAAAACGTATAGTACCAACTGACCAAAATAAAGTTCAGATTATCCAAAGAGGTTACCACAAAGATGAGGAAAATATTTCCATTCATGAGAGATTTGCAAGAAATTAATGATCCCCCGAAATTTGACTCAACACCAAGAATATGCATGAACGTTGGTCAAACCATCTGCAGCCAACATGACCCCAAGAACAATACAAGTAGCGCTTTTTCTGATCATATTGCAACGCATGAAAGGGATGCATATGGTGCAATTAGTATTGGCATGATATGCGATAACGATAACCCGATACATGAATTAAGAGATCACTTTTCTACAGTGTCTTCCTATTTACCGAGTTTCGAGGAGGATCAAGGCATGGACGAATGGGGCTATTTCTCAGAATTTTCACAAGAAGACGATCAAGAGCAAGCTTTACGAAATTATTTATCCATACAGTTCGTGGAAGAACAAAGAAATTCTCCACGACCAATGCCTCATGGATTAGAAACAATCTTGGAAGCAAGAGAATCGGACCTTTCACTTCATGAATAGATGTAGTAACTGCTTTCATTTGTAGCTTATATAATAAACCGACATTGTAAACTAGAAAAGAACATATTATGAGAAAATAAACTTTAACTCCTTCATTGTATTCCTTCTTGTATGATACATATTTTCTGTGGATTCATTCATATTTAACTACTAATGAATCAAATTGTTCCAAAATAAGAAATTAGAATCGTTTTAAATCTGCCGATTACAATGCATACACTAAAATAATAGGTTTTATAGCAGTCACTAATAGAAAATATAGCGGAAGCATTGCTACGAAATGGCTGAATTTGACTATCACGTCTATTAGATTTAAAAATTACTTTTAATTATTTAGTTAAGTATTTTTTCGATGAAATTACAAAAATCTCGTTCAAGAACGTAATTATTGTTTTACGTACTTTATGATATAAGAAGGTATCTTAGAAAAAATTATTTTCCAATCTGCTTTTCATGACTTCGATTCCAGAACTCATTGTAGATAAATCTGCTCACCGAAATTACAAAGCATCGACACATCTATTTGTAGACCGTATTGTTAAGGCTGCAGTTTTATGTCTCAATAGCAACCGTCGTTGAAGAAAAAATTGAAAGTTGATAGTTATTTGAAAAAACGGACTTTGTTTTATTTGTGTTCTCTTAAATAAGAAGAGAATAACAACAGAAACCTCCGTTCATTCTTATGATGACACAAAATAAATTAATCTTACATCCTACAAAGGAACACACATATTCATCATAGTGCGTATCCATAGTGACAAGAATATCATTCTGATGGTAAAATTGTAGCATACATATTGGTGAAATTAAGAGATGGTTCCCCTAAAACTTTGATTATGACGGTCTCGCAAACACTGTAGAAATATGATCTACCTTCATGTGAAATGAGTATTATAATGAGGATTTTTTTCGATTCGAAAATTCCTTCAACGGTGATCTAAAAAGGCTACAATAAACTCGAAATTAGCTACAAAATGCATCGCAAATTTGAGAGGATGATTCTTTCAATTGATCTTGTAACTCAACAATCATTGATAAAATCTCAGACGTTTGCATTTGATTTGAACTGATGAATTTTTTAATCGAATCTTCTGTAGACATGAGGGATTTTTGGTAATGGAAAAGTTGATACATCATTCCCGTCTGCGCAAGTACTACAAGAAGCACAATTGTAGTGATAAGCGCATTGGATGAAAAAAACGAAGAATCGAACAGAGGTTGATGAAAAATCCACTTCGGACTACTCTCAATCTGATTATTAATTGTATCACTTTTATCATTTGTATCCTCTGATGTTGTTGAACCATCTCCTGTCCCATCATCTAATAGCAGCTGATCCTCATTGATAACCTTTACCATCATATGTGTAAATCCCTTAAACCATTTTTTGAATTCCTTTCTTGTCGTTAATTCTACAAATGTTCGAAATAGCGTGTGTTTCACAAATCTAACTTCAAACTTAATTGTAACTGAGGCTCCTTCTCCATCAGCTTCTACAAGAATGGTGTCTTGAACTGTAAAGCAATCAGTTGTTGGAGCATCGTAGGAGGTTGTACATGTTGAGATACAAATGCCATATAATGACATGTGATGAAGGGTCTGTTCTTTTGTGGCTCGTGCGGAGGGAGGTGCCATTGGAATATTCATAGGATGTTTGTATCGAATAATTCTCGTTTGTGTATCATTTAAAGTAGAGGATATCCATGGTGTAGTTTCTAAATCGAAGTCCCCAATTTTTTCTGATTGGAAATTTTCGATGGAGTTTTTTGCATTGTTCGCGAAAAAATTTGCAAAAACATCTTTGACTGAGCAGGATAATTTAATATTCTGAAACACATCAGGGAAGTAGTGAGGAATGTGTCATCAGCATAGTTCTGAATATTTTATCATTACTTATACTTCCCTTACCTTGATTGCAGTATCTTTCAAAGAATCAAATTGAACGAACTTAACGTGACGCCATTTTTCTTCTACACTATTTTTTTTGTTTATTTGTTCTTTCTTCCCAAGCTCATGTTTTGCTTGTTTTCCAAGACACTCTGGGTAAATCGGAATCACTTTTTCTGGATCTAGAGATGCCATGGAAGCAATTACGCTCAGGGCAGCTTTGCTTTTGTGAGAATGAACATCATTATTTTCACTTTTTTGATTTTCCGAGCTTTTTTTCAGATTTAATTTACTTTCATTAGCTTGCAATTCCGCCATGTTGCTTATTAATTTTAAATTTCTTTGTGCTGTGGCATATCCTCCTCGTCCATTACTTGCAGCTAGATCATAAATTTCAGTCAATACGACATCTCGATTCTTAAATTCTTTAAAGGTGTGATTGACTGAATTTGTCTTGATGCAAATATCTTGCATGCGTTCCATTCGAATCAAGTCAGTTATATTCTCCAAAGGAATTTCGATACGGCGTTCATATCCAAACACTTTGTTACTGAAAAATCCAATTGCCTTCGTACCAGTGTAGAGTACCCCATTATGGATGGCATTGTAGCATGGATATTCGTTAAGAATAGTTCCTAAGGCTGTCCCAAAAATTTCATGGTGCTTACATTCTTCATTATGTTTTGAAAAAGAGAAATTTCGCGACTGCTTAGAAAGTGGCAAAAGATTATCTTTTTCGATTGTGTAAAGAGTTGTAGTGTCATCAATTTCATGATGACTGATACTTATTTCATCAAAAGATTCTTTTTTGGAGGGAAACAGGATGTTTTCTTCGCTTTTTGGTGGAGGTAAGCTTACTGCCATGCTCAATACAATTTGGCATAAATCTATCCAGTCAGTGAATGAATACTAGAAATAGAATAATCCCTTATGTTCATTTGCTTATGCTAAGCTTGCTTTGTTCACTCTATCAGCCTCTTTATTCCTTTTCGAAGGACGAATATCTAATAAACGATAAACGAAAGAAAATTTCGTCGAACACTAAAACATGCGTTCGTATTCTTTAGAATACACATATTTACCATATCCATATGTTGTAATTAATACACAAAGTTGGTTTTTCTTATAGTCATAGACCTTGATGAACGTAAAGAGTCATTATATTAGTGGGAACTTATCCTTTAATTGAAATCTTTAAGAAATTGAACAAAAAAACTTAGCATACAATTTTTTATTTAATACTCTAGTAGACTCCGTTGCTTATTTACTACATTATTTAATATCAGAAGAATCAGGGAGAAACGGAGAGATCGGAGGTTGTTTTCTAAATAAACTGTTGTGTTTTTCCTAATTGACTCAATCACGCTTTCCAAGCATATGAAAGTATGCACATATTTTTTGTTCCATGTCTGAGAGTTGAAAAACTTCACGCAGGAAAAGAAGTTTCCATCAATTTTCCATTGATCATGCTTGTTCAACATGTTGTATCATGAGAATAAATGACTGCTGCTATGAAAAAATAAGATTCAATGAATATCCGATCATCATAACTTTATGATGACCACTACCAAAAGGATCTTTTTTCGCACTTTTATTTATTGATTATTTCGATACACCAACATTCTATTTAAAATATATTCAGGGCATGTGCTTGATGTATACATAATTTTTCCTTGTGAAAAACGATCAAATATAACGATTGATCATGTATGAGAATTTGTTTAGTACCACTTTTGTCATCAATTACAAGCAGAAATCAACATTTTATATATTTCTAACTTGTCGTATCATCCCAGAGCGAGCTAACTTTCAAGGAGAAAAGTACTATGCTTGTTGATTGAAAACAACTTTTTCTCGACGTATTAAGGTGCCTGGAAACTCATAATCCCAATTTGATAATTATACGATAGCATAAGATAGTCTAGAGCGCAACATAGAATGAAGAAGTAACTAACTTTTTTTATATTCCATTTTTTAAGATAATACGCTGTTGTTGTGGGTAAAGAAGTTGAAAAGAAAGTCAGGCAAAGAAGATTTCCTCGCATTTTTTGTCCAGCTTTTTAGAGTTGTAAATCTTCATGAGTCTATTTTTCATTTGATATGCTCTCTCCAGATAAATGATCCTCAATACTCTCAAATAATATTATACTCCATTCTGATTGAATCAAAATGTAGATAGTTGCCACCATTAAATGGAGATTCATCTGGTCATCTAAAGAATAGTCTGGTTACTTTTGCAGTCGTCATGAGCAGAATAGGGAACACAAAAAAATCCTAACTGACAGATTTTAATTACACTCAAGGTAAAATACTAAATATACGGTCGAAAGAGATTATTGACTAGATACAAAAATAACATTGGTAGTGAAATAAATTCAGTTCAATTGATCGCAAAGAAATCACTATAGATTATCATAGTTATAAGAGTTGCTGATATTAAAAGAAAATGTATTTGTACACCATTACAAATACAATCCCTCTGGAATGTTGCCTTTCTTCCTGTATAAAGCTTTTTCCTTAGCCTTGACAAAATCTTCTTGGCAGACTTTCATTCTTCTTTCCCTAAGAGCCAACATTCCTGCCTCTGTACAAACTGCTTTAATATCCGCACCGCTTAATTCATCTTTCGCCATGACAAACTTCTCCAGATCGACATCATCGCTAAGTGTCATCTTTCCTGTATGAATATTAAAAATATGGCGCTTCGTTTTAGTATCAGGGAGAGGGAATTCAATCTTACGATCAATTCTACCAGGTCTGATCAAGGCAGGATCTAAACTCTCGATTCGATTGGTTGCCATAATAACTTTAACATCGCCTCTTTCATCGAATCCATCCAATTGGTTCAGAAGCTCCAACATAGTTCTCTGAATTTCTTTTGTTCCTCCAGATGATGAATCATAACGTTTTGAACCAACCGCATCAATTTCGTCAATGAATACGATAGTAGGAGAAAGATCATCAGCGACCCTGAATAATTCTCTCACAAGTTTTGGTCCATCTCCCAGATACTTTTGAATCAACTCTGATCCAACTACACGTAAAAACGTGGCACTAGTATGATTTGCAACTGCTTTGGCCAACAAGGTCTTTCCTGTTCCTGGCTCACCGTATAAAATCACACCCTTTGGAGGTTTAATTCCAATATCTTCATACAACTCAGGATGTGCCAAAGGCAATTCAACAGCTTCCTTAATCTCCTGTATCTGATCTTCTAATCCACCTATATCAGCGTAACTTTCCAGAGGAGCCTTTTCTACCTTCATCACACTTACCATGGGGTCAGCATCATCCTGCAATATACCCACAACACTCATGGTTTTATTATGTAATAATACAGCACATCCCGGTTCTAATAAATCTTGATTGACACAAGAGAGAATATTTACGTAATATTCAGGACCCACAGAAGATCCTACAAGCGCATGATTGTCATCAATAAGTTCCTCAAGAGATCCTACGCCAAGAGTCGGTCCTCTAAGCTCTTCCAGTTTTTCTCGTTCTTCTTGATCCCGCTCCTCATGAGGTTTGAAAACTTCATGGTTTCGAATGAATTCTTCTTCCATGAGTAAAAAATCTTTGAGATAGGAAGAAAAATTTGAAGTCAGAGACTTTTATGAAAACAAAACAATCTACCCAAAATTTCATGAAGATCAAGTTTCCTTACCCTTCACTCGCTCCAACTTTAATAAGCGCAATTTACATTTGGTACTAGGGACTACAGTTGGTGTTTTGGATAGGCCAGTGGGTCCTTTTCTTCTACGACGACGTCCTGATCGATTAGAAGCTGATGGGCGTGGTTCAAATCGTTTTTTTTTCTTTTTGCTGGGGTCATCACCATCTTTGTTATTATTCGAGGATGGTGGTGTGCCGCCCATATTAGGCATTCCATTTCCCATGATGAATGTTTACTACTTTTGAATGGAATGAATGTTTTTTGGAGGCGTCTATTGATTGTAGTTCTCCACTGATTGAAGATATGACAACTGCAGTTATATTGTTTGTTGAAATGAGTCGATTCTTTCTCTCTCTTCTGGCTTCTTTTGGACTTAAATTTCGGGAACGGTAGGGACCGCAAAAAAATGTTTTTCACAACGTCACGATTGAGTTCCCACTTTTGGCATATAAGTAACGTTTCATGTGTATCTATTTTTCATAGATAGGAAGGCAATTTTTCTTAGCAAAAGGCTTCTTTAATTATGAGGAAAAAAGGAACTGTGATGATGAAATTTTTTGCTTCATCTAAAAATGACCTCTTTGTTGTACCTATTTTGTACGACACATTGTGTGCGACAAAATTCTGCTCAAATATCGCTTTATTACTATGCATTTTCGTGAAATAAAAGCTTTACTTAGAGAAACACATGTTTATGGGGTTGGAAGTTACAGAATATTGGCTGGATCCTATCTCAACACGAGAATCTTCTGTATTATCATTGGTATTCATTTCATAGCATCCAGCAGACATCTATATCAGAAAGGCTCGACAATTAACACAATGCAAAGCGGAACAGGAATTCAAGAACTAATGGCAGCTGAGACTCGGGCCTCTCAAATTGTTGCCGAAGCCAGACTTGGTGCGTGCAGTATTGTTTCAGTTTTTGCACTTTGCTTTTTTGTCCCGCATCACTACAACTTAGAGCATACGTATATGGACATGGTTATGGTTGTGCCTTGTATCATGATGAAAGTGACTCATGATTGTGAGCTCAACTCACTTAATTCGAACACACAAAACATCTCAACCTGTTATCTTTGAACTAATCTTTCGCGTAATTAATAGGCCGTGGTGACAGAATGAAGCAAGCGAAGGCAGATGCTCAAGAACTAATCGATGCATACCGAGGAGAAAAAATGGAAGAATTCAATAAAGCTGTTCTTGCCTCAGGTAAATACTTTGAAATTTGTCTCTTATGCTCCAACATTCATGTTTTTTTTGTAGAATATCGTACAGCACTTTACATTCTTTGCATCTTACCCTTTACCGTTCTCTTGTTCATTAGGTGGATCTGGTGGATCAGCTTCTGCTAAACTTCAAGCTGAAACAAAGACTGACATCTCTGCTATGGAAAATATGTTTGATAAGAACTCCCAAAAAGCCGTCGATGTTTTGCTTTCCAAGTGTTGTGAAGTTAGTTTGGAAGTACCTTCCGCTCGTGTTCGCTCCACACAAAAGCTTTATGCCTAAAAATTAGAAACATTTACATTCACCTTGGGAAAAGTACAAAACAGACAATGTTGTGAAAGGCTTGCTTTGCAAATTCACTTTTGAGTTAATGTCAAATCTATTCTTTCCAATGTCATTACAAAATATTTTGTATCGTGAAGCTTGCTACCTTCCCGACATTTTTGTTTTTTCACATCTTAATTTCAACCGTGAGGAATAACTCGATAACCCTTAGATTTTTCCACAATTTCATTTTATATTCAATATTTGCAAGGTTTCTGTGCTATATTCGAAATATTACATTGTACAGGATTACCATAAGACAATTGATGAAGTAAAATTACACTATTCTTACGAAACATAATATAAGATAGTCTTATGAATCTTTCACGATCCTTGACTTGATCGCAATTTCATTTCTGTGCTCAAACACATTTGCATTCATATACATGGATATTTTAAAGTACATTCCGACCTTTGAGTTTTGTGAGAAGTTCATGAATCTTAAATCCACCTCGAGCACCATTTGAATGCCCTTTCTTTGCAGTTGCCATCTTAAACATTAATGCTTCACGATACATTTCTTTAAATTTATCATCTGATGCATCTCCTTCTTTTTCAACTTTTACTAAGTTTAACAATAATTTTACCACGCGGTCTTCAATACTTTCTGCCAACGTCAACATCTTATTACACCACTCCGTATTATCAGCAGGAGGGTGGCCAGGATATTGTTGCTGCTCAAGTGATACTGAAACTGCCTCTGGAGAAAATGCATCACACGTGTCAAGGCAACATGCAAGAGCCTTTTTCAAACATTCTTCACCTGATACTGATGAATACAAGTTCGATAGGTCCAGGCTTAAGATTATAAAAGTCGGTTCATTCCCTCGCATGGAAGAAAAAAAGTATCGATGTGCATGACTGTAATGTATAAATGCGGATGAAAGTTTCTCACGTGTCTTCGTCTCATTACGCTGACATGTCCATACTTTAGCGTAAAATAGCGCTAATTGATAATGAGCCGCCGCTGCCTGATGCGCATTCAGCAATTTCTCATATATTTCAAGTGCTTGTTCCATTGGGTGAACGACTGAGCGTTCTTTTCCTGGAGTTAATCGAAGAGCCTGCATAATGATTGGAGTTGTTCCACCACCCAAGAGTGACTGCCTCCGACGAACGCCTAGCACAAGAAAAGTTGCAGCTAGCTCTTCACTAACCATATCCCATGTTTTTGGATCTTCATCACGTTGAATTAGAGCACTATGGGCTTTTTGAAGGTGTACAGTCGCCTCTTGGAGATATTCTTCTGCATTAGTTGAATTTTTTTCACCAACTTCTTTTTTCTTGGATAATATGATTTGAGAATTTGCACTAACTTTGCAGCATTGGCAAAGATTACATCGAAGAAGAGCAATATTTCTTAAGTCGCCACATTGCTCGAAGTGTTCTAAACCTTCTTCAAACCAAAATTGAGCAGATTCAAGAAGTGGAATAGCAGGAGATTTGCTATTCATAGAGGTCACGAGGACTTCCTTTAGTGTCGATAACAATACTTTACCGATCTCATTGCAGGCATCACCAAGACGTTTTCTCAACAGTGATAAAATGGACAAATTAATTTTACTCTTTTTTTCCCCTTTTTGATTGTCAGATGTACTAACTTTGGCTTCTGAAATAATGTTGGGTCTTGAAAATAGAGAAGAGGATTCTGCTATCAAATTAGATGAATCTTCTTCTTCCATTAAAGCGATAAATGTACCAATTGCCCTGCTATAGCAAATTACCGACGCAATCAGTACACGTCGTTTCTCTCTTTTCAGCTGAGACTGCTGACTAAGAAGTTTATTTGCTAGATGCAAACAAGTTGGATTCTTGTCTATATCGGAGTGAGAGACATTATTCAAGGCTCCAGAGCAATTGGGTGAAATGATTCCACTTAATGAGTGTAGTGTAACTTGTCCTTTAGTTTTGTCCTCTAAAGAAGTTGAACCCAAAGACGCAGGTACACTTTTTTCTTCCCCTAAAACAACACATGCAGCTTCAACATCCTGCAGCAAAGCCACGACATCTTCTCCACATGCATGTCCTTGATCTCTCCATAAATAATCGCCTGCAAAGGACCTTGCAAAATGCCCGCAGAATTCCCATAAACGCGCATATTGATTCAATACTTGCTCCAGAAAGGAGGAAGGTCGAGTAGTATTATCTAGACTAGATTTACTATCAAGTAATCCCAATGGAGATAGAAGTGCAACAACATCAGCAATTCTTCTTGCTGCAGATCGAAGTGCCTGCATAACGGAAGAAGACCAGTAATTACGCAAATGATGCTCAGCAAGACGTAAAGACACGTTAATTAGCTTATGATGAAGACCATAAAGTTGCATTGAAACAGCTTCAACTTGAAATATTGTTGATTCAAGATCAATATCGTTTTCGATGTCTTTCTTGGAGATAGACATAGCCTGCAAATCAGGAGATGCATTTGTTGGCACCATAGGGACAATATCAGCATTATTGTTTGCTGTTAGGTCAACACTTTTCATCTGCTGTATAAGATCAGTGAGACTGGTACCGGTAGGGAGTCGATCCTCATGGAAATCATCTTTTTTATTTTCGTCTTGATCGGTTTCGCTTGACATTATCAACGTTGGTTTCTTTCGAATGTATCTTCGTCTTGAGCTGTTATTTCTACGCTCCTGTTCTTGCTTTTTTTGTGATTTCTTTACTTCTTCTTCCTTATCTCGTTTCTTTTCTAAAGCGATGGACTGTTCCTTACGAGCTTTGTCAAGAAGTGGACTGAGAGTCCGTATTGCACTCATGATGAAATCCTGTGCTTTATTCAGACCATCCGCTTTAACGTTACTATATGGTTGCGAGCCTGACGATGTAGGCGTGGGAGCTCTAGTTTTTATCTTATTTGGAGAGAAATCATTTGCGCTTTCACTTTCGCTTCCAAATATTAGTGCAGGCGAGGAAGAGGACTTCTTATACGCACCCTTAAAAGGTGATGATCCCGATGATGAATAGTTGCTCTTTTGCGATATCTCTTCTTCCATACAATCAAAATTACCAATATCTGATGGCGAAGATGATATTTGACCCAAAAAGGTATCTGCCAAAAGCTCATTGACAGACGCTCGTATTGTTTCATGGTCACCTCCGTCCATGTCTGCTAGTTCCATTAAAAGGTCCAAACTCGTTTGTAGCAAGCTTCTTTCCCTCGCGCGACAATTTCTTTTCATAGCATCAGAATAATCACTCCCATCAAAGTAATCAGATTTTGATAATTGAGAAAGTCTTAAAGCGAATCGATAGGACATCATGGCTAACCACCATGTCCATTTACGTTGACGTTTGCTGGATATTGAGGTCACATCATAAAGTTGAATATTTTGCTCCCCAGCGTTGCGACGGAGTAAGTATGTACTATTTTCAGAAGAACAATTTTCTTTGAGAAACTGGAGGAGCATTGTGGCATTCAGATCGACAACAGATGGAGAGAACATTGGTTTTTGTCTATTTTGTGTATTTGTTGGATTTGGCGTTGATGATGTGGATGGAGGTTTTGTATTTGTATTTGTATTAGTATTTGAAAAAGATGGATTATTTATTTCTGGACTATTGTTTGAGGGATTTGTGCTCGAAGTAGGTGCAGGCATCGTCACATCTTGCATCATCATCATATGAGTGGGTATATCCTCCGTACGTAACAACTTTACGCTTTGAACAAAACCCTTTTCCTCTAAACATAAAGCAAGTTGAGGCACATTGGATATAATATTATCCAAATAAGCATCTAAACAAGTGCTTATAGGAGAAGTAGTTGTAGGAGGTATATCAGAGTGAGAAGGACTTGGAGACGATGGAACTTTATTATTATGAGAAGAGGAGGTATCAAATTGAGAATCTTGTAAAGTTGGCATTATGCAAGTTTGCAAATGCACTTGTGCTAATGTATCAGATGCAGTGGATGTATCTTTCGATTCTTCGATTTCTTTCATCTCAACTTCTTCTATTTCATTTGTTTTGTTTTGAGTTCTTGGTGGTGGTTTGGTAGACTTAAGGGCAGCAGCATATGAATTGATATTGGGATTGGAACTATTCACATGATGTATACTGGAATTTTCCTGTATCATAGAAAGTTCTTGAGCTTTCAGCACTTGTTGTTTAAAGTCAAATTCATTTTCGACTCGTAAGGTAATAGCTTGGCTCATAGATGCGGTGTTTGACTGATTGTGATTATAATTTCCTTTCTGAGATTGAGAAAAGTTTTCTGTACCATTTTGAGAATTTGAAAAGAAGTCATGCCCAGCATTGGTTGGATTTGCGTCAGATGTGTTTTTGTGACTTGGATGACTTGGATGATGATGAGGTCGATAAATGATTGCATCGGAAGCAATAAGTAAATTCATGTCATGAAATTTCCAACTTAAATACTGTTTTGGCTCAACAGGTGGCCTAACTACGTTGCGTGAATGATATTCTGGGGGTTTAATCAAAGCCAATGTATTATTATTGTTGTGTTCGTGGCCCTCGTTGCGCTGTGTCAAAAGAGATGAAGGTGAATCAGTAAAAGATATAGTTGCTGGTGTAGCAACACTCGTGAAATCACTGATATTTGAGTTGGAATCAGATCGTATAATTTCGGTAATGGAGGATTTTTTTGACATGTTCGATTCTGATAAATTTTTGATGTTTGATGGTGCAGGAATCAAAGATGTTGATGTGGTCACTCTATTTGTCTCGATCAATTTATTATCAATTTTTGATGTCAGCGAAAAATCCTTTAAATAAGTACTCTTGCTGGATAAATTTTGTATTTCCATATTAGTTTTGTTTCCAATGATATCATCAACTTGGTTTTTTTCTTTTTTTTCTTTGTGTGAAATTGATTTGCGATCTGATTCAGATAATTGTCTCAACATAGAAGTAACAAGCGATAATGCAGCACTGGCACCTCCTCCACCCAAATGATGATGCTGTGGAAAAGCAGCTGTGCCCCCACCTGGTATGCTGCTTTCATATCGGTTATGGAGAGGTATTGGAGTTGGATCATTCTTAGCTCTGCTTGTATTAGAACTATTCGACTGGGAAGAATTTTGATTTTTCTGCTTGTTATTTTTTGTTTCATCAGTATTAGATGAAAACGATGATGCATTTGACTGCGAAGGCGGAACAATATAAGCATCATCACCACCACCATCCAATAAAAGCGTCCCACCTCCCATATTATGAACTGCTACACTAACACCAACATCCGAAGATGTGTATGGCATAGCAAATAGTTCTTTCACAGCTCCACTTGGGCCAATAAAATCCAAGATTTGCTGTGGATTTCTATTGTTAGAAGAGTTATTATGGTTCCCATCATGGCGAGCAGAACTTTTTAGAGGAGATGCTGAACGCTCCTCCTTTTGGTTTTTCATGGATAATAATTTATTTCTCAAACTTATTTGGTGTCTGATTGATACCTTGGGCTTTCTTTGACAAAGGTTCAATTATTGACAGGTATAGAACAAAATGGACGGTGACGTATAATGTTAGTATATCAAAATCGTATTCATTTCACTTCCCCAGACTCAAATTTCTTCCCACGAAACCTACAACAAGTTGCAGCTTGTTCGAAGATGCAAATTATTGTATAAAAAAATCATGATGTATGCATAAAAACTATTCATAAATTTCATAATGCAATAACATGCCTTGATATTGCTAATTTCATTTTAAATGTTTTAATCAAAATTGGAATATGAGAATATTACCATGAGCATCTTTGGCTTTTTGTGCTTGTCTATTAAAGTTAAAAACTTTTTCCTGATAATATCTATTTATATATTTTTATCTTAATTTGAGGGACAGCTTTCATCAAACAATAATGAATTTATTTGGACATTGAAATAATTCGTCCTCTATTAGTTTTGTTCTATCTTGACAATGCCCATTTCCCCATTCTCTTACTAAAGATTCAAAGTAATCTTTCTTCGAATTTATCCACTCATCAAAAGTTATTTCATTTGGTTCCCCTTCTTTTACATTCTTCAATGAAACAGTAAGCAATTGATTTTTCTCTTTGTCAATATTCAATCGAAAAGGTTTTTCCAAAAGATCTGGGCATTCCTGTTCTGCCAATATTTTTTGTAATTCCTCAACCTGTTTATAATCCATAAGAGCTAAACTTGTCCCAGTTCCATCACTATTTGGTCTCCTATCCCTAGATAATAGTGTATTATGTACCTCGCAATTCAATATTTCATTGGTTCCCATGCCGATTTCAAAATACTTCTCTTGTATTAATTCTAACAGAAAGCCTTCTTCAAATGTAGCATGGAAAGGATTATGGACAGTGATTGTATGCTCAATTCCCGATTTTCTCAAGCGAATAGATCTTTTGTAGCTTTTCTTAGTGGATGAATTCTTTATAAATACACTTGCAGCTTGTTTTACGGCGGATGGAAATCTATCATATTCATTACGATGAAGATAAATTAACAATTTACTGTCTCCGTAGTCAGTGCCACTTGATTTATTAATGGAATTTTTTTCTGCTCTAGAAGTGGACGATAAAAACTGGAATAGTTTGATCAAAGTACCACCATAAAAAACATGAGATGTCATGAACTTTGGCAATTCCTCTTGATTCGATTTACCAACTTCTTGCCGAAAGAAACCATCATCGTTGAAAAAGTCTTCTCGGGTATAAGTCCTTTTTGTACATTGCTGAGTGAACTTATTCATGGAAGTCCCAGCGGCTTTGGCTGGCATCGTTATGAATATTTGATTTGCACTTAATATGAAGTCATGTATCTCATTCTTTGTCTGCAAGCATTTGTGTTTGTGATTCTGGTTTCTTTTTAAAGTGATGGTTGTTGATTTTTGGATGCTTCCCCGAAAAAGAGAGCCACTCGATCCAAGCAAAAATATACAAATGGTAATCAATATTGCCGAGTCTCTTTTATCAATTCGACGAAAGAATGATAATAGTAGATACATCGATGACTTTGCTCTTGAAAATCGAACCATTTCTTGTCCTTCACATGAAGATCGGTTGTCAAAATGAATCTAGTTCATCTTGGTTCATTGTCATTACGTAAGTTTATGTTTATGAATGCTATTTTTTTACCGTGTTATACATTGATCGCACTGCGGCGTAGACAAGATTTTCACGTCCCACCCCGCCAAGGGTCCCGTCCGTGCTTGCGCATTACGTAACCTATAAATAGTACTATACCGTAGACAAAAACGAACTACTTGATTTCACTTTTGATCACAAAATGTTATTATTATTATTTCATATCCCAACTTTTTTTATCTAAATGAAAATGTTAATTGTGGCAACCATATCTTTCATAAATTTGAAAAGAGATTTAATGAATAAGTCTCAAATATTGAAGCATATTTAAGTTACCACTCCCATATGAGCTAGTACCTCTTTCTTGCCTTTCATGACAATCTTTTCGTCACTGTTGGATCCAACCTCATTGAATCGTAGATCATTTTCGTCAAAGTTCTCTAAATTAATCTCTTCTCTTCGATCCTGACGATTCCATAAAAAGTACCCAACAAACAACATCAAAAGTACTGCTGATATTGATACTGCGGTTTTGATTGCCACAATGGTTGCTTGGCGTAGCTTTGCTTGATCTGTCTCATCATCGTCAAACGTAGATGAAGTCGATGAGTCTTTACCTGCTTTGCAAACGTTCATCTGATTAATTTGTCCAATATCTCTACAATCTATACGATCGAAATTCGAAATTGCCCCTCTAATCGCAGCAACAACTGAAGCGGATCCCTGATAAATAGGTTCACGACCACGAACAGGTACGTAATTCATATTGTTCTCAAGCACGCCTGCAGCATTTTCGTCTACATTATTAATTAAAGGAAGAATAGACCGGGAATACGCGAATCCACTTCCAATTGAAGCTGCTCCAGAGTCAAAAGTGAGACCTTCGTTTTCAACTGCATATTTCAAGGTACTTTGTATGAGAGGCACTAGCATCAATGATTCCATTTCTTTTACTGTTGATTCTAAGTTGTCACATTGACCAACTGAAAACTGTGATTGACCTGCATATATTAAAACTAACATTCTCTTTTTTACTTTGGAAATGCCTTTTGAATCGCATGTCCCAAATTCCTCACATCGAAGCTGACTTACACCATAGAGGAATTGACCTGGACTACTTTTATTTCCATTTTCATCTGGTCCTTCCATAGACCCAATCAAAGATGCGACAGCCTCATCCCATGGATTGTAAGTAAATGAATATTCTTCATCTAAGCAGTTTTCAATCGATTCATACATTTTACTCAGAACATGCATATGCATTACCATAGACTTCAAGGTTCCCACAACGATTGCACTTTTCATATTAAGAGAAATGTCTCGATACGGATCCATTCCAGCAATCACACGGGAGATAATAGTGTCACCATAATCAGAGTCATCAAAATATTGTCGAAAAAGATTATATTCTGGTACATTTTCCCGATAGTTCTGTGATGCCAATGAGTACAAAGTTAATTCATCTCTACTATTCTTCCCCATTGTGTAAAGATCACTTGCTGCATCATATGCCTCCATATCCAACAGAATTTTTATTTGCAATATATCCAGATCCAGTTTTGCATGCTAAAATGTAGGTTGGGTTACAGCAATTAATTTCAAGATTTGCTTATAAAAAGAACATCTAAAATTGCAACAAGAATTTACTTACCTCACGAACATCAGTTGCAGGTACGTAACCTGCAATAGGAGTAGGATTCAAAGGATCACTACATTTCAGAGGTACACCAGCAGCATAATACCCTATATCATCGCAAGTAATACCCAGACAAGAATAGCATTGTTGAATAAGACTCATAATTTCGTTAAACATAGACGCTTGATAGTCTTGTGAAATCAACATTTCTTTCAGCCGTTCATATTTTTGAGGATCGCAACCAGCAAGCAAGGGAATCACAGCAACGGCGTAAAGTTTTGCACCTTGGGCACTCCCTTTGTTCATGTAAAATATGAGGCCCTGCAACAATGGAATTGTCATAACAGATACCAATTCATCTGCTATATGCTTCAACTTTATGTGAGTTCTAGAATGAATGGTACATGTGTTTGCAAATGTGATTTGGTCCTTTGCTTCATTGAACAGCCTAAGGACCTTTTTGTTGACTATAGATTGCCCACCGTCGTCCTGATTGAAACGAGACCCCATATCTTCAGCAAGAGCATATAAAAGATGCCCTTCATAAGCCGAACCCGTCATCTGATCTTCCCCAATCCAATAAGCCACTGCTTCGTCAAGAACATGAACTCCACCCTCTTCGAGGGATGAACCATTCATCTTAGATTTGCACAAGCTCACAGCAGAATATACTTTGTGGACAACGACCATCCATAAATTTAATACAACTACGGCTTCCGCAGCCAAAATTCCTTGTGTGAACGTTTGAATAACAAATTTATCCGCATACATATTAACATTTTCGCCATAGAACTTTCCAGATTCATCTCTTAGTGCATAACGATAAGTATTGTAAATTGGGTCTTCTGCCATCTCTTTCCCGGCATTCACACTGTATTCTCTTAATGACCACTTCTCATTTGTTCTAGAAAGAAAAAGAATTGTGTAAGCACATGGTTAAATTTATCATATTGTGGATTTACTTCTGTCTCACCTTTTGCCGTTTACATCGTACTTCCAAGCATTTAGACCCTATAAGAAAGCCATAATAAGAAAAATGCAAATAAGAAAAACATTTAAACACATCTAAATAATAAATAGCGCTAAATCGTACCTCATGATAAATTGATTGAGCAAGATCTACATCACCACTATCAAGTGCATTTTCCATATCTTCAACATCTTTAGCAATCTTATGCCTAGAGGAGGATGTAGGTACAAAAATAAAAAATAAGCTTCAAAATAAAAGCATAAACTCAATTCATAAAAACCTACCTATCACCAATATTTGTAGTAGTAATGTATAATCCGTTTGAGAGAGAAGTAGTTTCGGATAAGTCTAGAGTATTTACATCATCATTCATGAAAGTTTCATTTGTAAAATCAGATTCACAGAGTCCTCCATAGGCATGTTCTCCTATTTCTTCACAATTTATACCCATAGCTTCAATTTCTTCTTGGAAGACTTTGTATATCTCAGTTGCCCCATCTGGCAGAATCTCACCACCAAAACGTACTGGGTCTATCAAATTAGACCGCAAAGTTTGAGCAGATGATGGCGTAATGAAAGGCAAAATGCCATTTGCAAATGCATACGCAGGTGTCAAAGCTTGCCAGTTCGTATAATTTGTCAAAGCAGTCTCGTTCATTGTAAATAGAGCTTTTTCTTCTTCCAATAGCAAAGTATGATGAAGAATTCCTGTTTATAACATAAATGTGGGCAAACAAATTTAAATTATCACGTTGCGTTGAAAGAAACAATTCATGCATTGTGATTCATACCTTGAATGGTTGGAACCAAAAGGTTTTTAGTGAAATTCGAAGCAATAGCAGCTATATCTGAGCAAGATTCACCGTTTGAGGTCCTGGTTAGTGCAATTTCTAAGGTTTTCAATATATTTTCATTTGCAACAGCATCGCCAGAAGGAGCGCAAGTTCCAAATCCTGCACACATTTGTTTTGCTAAAGAATAGAATAGAACACCAACAGAATCTGGACTTCCTCCACGCTGTGTACCTTCTAGAGATCCAATGAGGTAAGCGCCAATCTCTCCAAATTTTCTGCTACTTTCTAGATACTCTTCATCCTCGCAAAAATCGAGGGCATCCTTAAACATCTGAGGAACGATATTCAGAGTAATCAAAGTTTGAAAAGTCTTTCTACTTAAATCAGACAATTGATTAGAAGAAAAATCGAGCCATGGCCCTTGACCAGAAAATAGGTCGACAATCGTTTCTTCTTGCACGTCATTTTCTGTAAGCAAGTCTGAGAGTGATTGAATGTTTCCAAGATAATCTAAGCTATTACGACCGCGTTGATAAAGTTCGTGTGCACCGCCTATTTTTCCCCAAGATAGGAGGATTCCAATTTGATATATATCTAGATCGATTTGTGCTTGCTATTTTTGTAGTGGAAGGATCTATATCAGCTCTTAAAAAGATTACTTGTAGGACAAACTATCAACTAGATTTTGAACTCACCTTTCTAGCTTTATTGGGAGGTGTGAAACCTGCTATAGATACAAAATCGTCACTACAGGTAGAAACTGAACTTAAATGAGATCCAATATCTGCACATGTAATCCCCAAAGCATTATATGAACTTTCTAATGCTTGAGTAGCTTTTTGAATGTCACTTATATCTCCACCGAAGAAGAGAATTTCGAGTATTCTGTATGCATCGAGATTATGCGCATAGATCATAGGAACGATTGAATATGCATAAAGCGACGTATAAGAAACATCACCTTCTAACAGGTAATGTATTAAACTTTGAATCAGTGGAATCATCATTGTTGATTGTATCGAGTGCACATTTTTCCGTAAAGAAGCCGCATCATTCTCTGAACAGGTCCCATCAGCATTCAGCAAACTTCGAGCTTCATTGAAAAGGCTGATGAGTTTAGTGTTAGCTCTAGCCTCTTTCTGACCTGCATTGGTGACAAACTGTTCTTCAATTGATTCGGTAATGCTGTAAAGCAGATGCCCTTTTGAAGTTCCTTCTTCTTGATCGAATCCCACCCAAAGAGATAATGCCACATCAAGTGATTCAAATACGGACTCTCCACTATCACAATCTCTTACTGCGTTGTTCAACACGTGAATGATGTACATCCAAAGATTTAATATTATAGATGATTCAACTCCCATTGCTACTGATATGTCGAAGTTTATTTCAGTAATAGTATTAGCATACCATGCTGGGCCTTTAACATAGTTCCAGAGAGCATCACGATAAGCACAAAAATAAGTCTCATCATACATCAATCTTGTTGCATTTACGCTTAAACTTTCTAGAGAAATGAATTGGGACCCCTAATAAAAAGAATGAGGATGAAACCGTGAGCTGTTTGAATATGAAACATTGTTAGAGTGACATTACTAGCTTCATAAATCATATACCTCGTAATATATTTGAAATGCTGCTGATAGATTTTGTGACATTTTCATTCTCTCTACATCAATGGCAATTTTCGAACTAAATTGAAAGTGATTTATTGCTGTCAGTTCTGGACAAAGGCACAAAAAAAAGTTGTTGTGAACAGAACTTACAGTTCCCATGCGTCAAGATCAAGAGGATACCGATTGAATGGAAAATTATTTTCTGACAAATTTGTACCGTTAAAATCATCACTTTCGATCTCATCATCATTCATGAAAGTTTCATTTGTAAAATCAGATTCACAGAGTCCTCCATAGGCATGTTCTCCTATTTCTTCACAATTTATACCCATAGCTTCAATTTCTTCTTGGAAGACTTTGTATATCTCAGTTGCCCCATCTGGCAGAATCTCACCACCAAAACGTACTGGGTCTATCAAATTAGACCGCAAAGTTTGAGCAGATGATGGCGTAATGAAAGGCAAAATGCCATTTGCAAATGCATACGCAGGTGTCAAAGCTTGCCAGTTCGTATAATTTGTCAAAGCAGTCTCGTTCATTGTAAATAGAGCTTTTTCTTCTTCCAATAGCAAAGTATGATGAAGAATTCCTGTTTATAACATAAATGTGGGCAAACAAATTTAAATTATCACGTTGCGTTGAAAGAAACAATTCATGCATTGTGATTCATACCTTGAATGGTTGGAACCAAAAGGTTTTTAGTGAAATTCGAAGCAATAGCAGCTATATCTGAGCAAGATTCACCGTTTGAGGTCCTGGTTAGTGCAATTTCTAAGGTTTTCAATATATTTTCATTTGCAACAGCATCGCCAGAAGGAGCGCAAGTTCCAAATCCTGCACACATTTGTTTTGCTAAAGAATAGAATAGAACACCAACAGAATCTGGACTTCCTCCACGCTGTGTACCTTCTAGAGATCCAATGAGGTAAGCGCCAATCTCTCCAAATTTTCTGCTACTTTCTAGATACTCTTCATCCTCGCAAAAATCGAGGGCATCCTTAAACATCTGAGGAACGATATTCAGAGTAATCAAAGTTTGAAAAGTCTTTCTACTTAAATCAGACAATTGATTAGAAGAAAAATCGAGCCATGGCCCTTGACCAGAAAATAGGTCGACAATCGTTTCTTCTTGCACGTCATTTTCTGTAAGCAAGTCTGAGAGTGATTGAATGTTTCCAAGATAATCTAAGCTATTACGACCGCGTTGATAAAGTTCGTGTGCACCGCCTATTTTTCCCCAAGATAGGAGGATTCCAATTTGATATATATCTAGATCGATTTGTGCTTGCTATTTTTGTAGTGGAAGGATCTATATCAGCTCTTAAAAAGATTACTTGTAGGACAAACTATCAACTAGATTTTGAACTCACCTTTCTAGCTTTATTGGGAGGTGTGAAACCTGCTATAGATACAAAATCGTCACTACAGGTAGAAACTGAACTTAAATGAGATCCAATATCTGCACATGTAATCCCCAAAGCATTATATGAACTTTCTAATGCTTGAGTAGCTTTTTGAATGTCACTTATATCTCCACCGAAGAAGAGAATTTCGAGTATTCTGTATGCATCGAGATTATGCGCATAGATCATAGGAACGATTGAATATGCATAAAGCGACGTATAAGAAACATCACCTTCTAACAGGTAATGTATTAAACTTTGAATCAGTGGAATCATCATTGTTGATTGTATCGAGTGCACATTTTTCCGTAAAGAAGCCGCATCATTCTCTGAACAGGTCCCATCAGCATTCAGCAAACTTCGAGCTTCATTGAAAAGGCTGATGAGTTTAGTGTTAGCTCTAGCCTCTTTCTGACCTGCATTGGTGACAAACTGTTCTTCAATTGATTCGGTAATGCTGTAAAGCAGATGCCCTTTTGAAGTTCCTTCTTCTTGATCGAATCCCACCCAAAGAGATAATGCCACATCAAGTGATTCAAATACGGACTCTCCACTATCACAATCTCTTACTGCGTTGTTCAACACGTGAATGATGTACATCCAAAGATTTAATATTATAGATGATTCAACTCCCATTGCTACTGATATGTCGAAGTTTATTTCAGTAATAGTATTAGCATACCATGCTGGGCCTTTAACATAGTTCCAGAGAGCATCACGATAAGCACAAAAATAAGTCTCATCATACATCAATCTTGTTGCATTTACGCTTAAACTTTCTAGAGAAATGAATTGGGACCCCTAATAAAAAGAATGAGGATGAAACCGTGAGCTGTTTGAATATGAAACATTGTTAGAGTGACATTACTAGCTTCATAAATCATATACCTCGTAATATATTTGAAATGCTGCTGATAGATTTTGTGACATTTTCATTCTCTCTACATCAATGGCAATTTTCGAACTAAATTGAAAGTGATTTATTGCTGTCAGTTCTGGACAAAGGCACAAAAAAAAGTTGTTGTGAACAGAACTTACAGTTCCCATGCGTCAAGATCAAGAGGATACCGATTGAATGGAAAATTATTTTCTGACAAATCTGAGGTATTTTCGTCGTTGATGCTTTCACGTGAGATATCATTGTCCTTTGGGCTTGTTCGATTTTCTCCGTCATTTGTATTTTCCTCTTCATTTAGTATAACATCTCCAACGCAGAATCCACCATATTTAATGAGGCTTCCGACATCTTGACAATCTAAACCTAGCATGATAGGAACAGCTCTTTTGAAAGCATGCACTATAAGGTCCAAATCAACCTGTTCAGGATTATCTATCATAGCTTGAATTTTTTGTGCAGAGAGTCTTTCACCTACAGCGACCAATGGAATGACTGCCATGCCTGAAGCGATTCGGAATCCCTGAATGAACTCATCTGAATTGAAATCATCTTTCAAAAGACTAGCTGAATAAATTGCATTTTGCACAAGAGCGCTCTGCATTTTTGATACTATGAGTTCAAGAGAAGCTTCCAAAGCTGCACAGTCTCCTGTTTTTGCATACTCGTTCGCCAAATTCATCTCCTTTCCAATTGATCTTTCATGGTTTGGATCAGTATGAAAGCATGTGTTGAACATTTTGCAAGCACTATTTAAAGCACTATAAATCAGCGTTCCTTCATCAGTTGAAACCGTTGTAGAAGTTGTTCTTACTATAGATCCAAATATGTTGGCAGCTGCTTGATTCCAACGTTCTAAGGACGCAAAATTATTTTCTTCTTTACAAAGTTGAAGCGATGATTGTAAGAGTCGCAGTGGTCTCATGAACATAATCATCAACTGACAAAACACCGATATGATTTGCGAACTCATTTCGTAGGTTTGATTTGATTTTGCTTTATCCAGATGGTCTTGAATCAAGGTATTCAAATAATCTTCCTTTCCATAAAATCTGGTGAACACCTCATATTGTTCTGGTCCTTTCAATTCATCACTCTTCGTGAACGAAAACAGCGAATCATAACCGTTTCGATTCAAACTGTTATGTCCATTCACATATAAATCACGTGCCGTTTCAACAGCACCAACTTCTACAAACATTTGCATTTGCAATACATCCAAATCTATTTTAGCCGCCTTGAAGTAAATATAATTCAAAAAGTCTTAGATATGAATAACTTTCAGAAATAATAATTTCAGTTTCAATTTTCAACTCACCTCTCGTACGTCTACATAAGGCAGAAACCCAACCATCTCCTGAATTTCCGGTTCATCAGTACATTTTAAGTCGAAGGATTTGTAGTTACCAACATCCTCACAAGTGATTCCTAGGCAGGTATAGACACTTTGTAAATGTCTTATAAAATCATCTCGCATCCCCAGATCATATTCTTCAAAGATAGCATTTTGCATCAGAAAATCTTTTGACGTTTGGCTACATCCAGACAGCAATGGTGCAATCGTAACTGTGTATAATTTCACAAAATCACTGCTATTATTTGCTAAATAATCAATAAAGTATTGTATCATGGGGATTGTCATTTTCGATATAATCTCATTTTTCAGTACGCGTAGTCGGAGCCAAGCATCTTGGTCATCGACACAGTGATTATTAAGAAAATAATCAGCCCTTGCTTTGCTTATCAATTTTATCAAATCTCTATTGACAACACTTCTTTCAAACTTTTCCCTTATCTTTTCTGTCATTTCATACCATAAATTACCGAAAGGGTGACTTTCATTTATTGTTCCTGTCCATAATGCAAGTGCAGTGTCTAGGGAAAATGCGCCTAACATCATGGATTCTTCTGTTACAGATTCCTTACAAAAAAATATTGTTTTTTCAAGATAATGGGTTATCGTAATCCAAATATGCATAATTTTCATTGCTTCTACAGCCAAATCGATTTGATTGAGATCAAAGAAGTCTTTAACGATAGCATCGGCGTAATAATCGATATTTTCATCATCAAACATTGAATCGGGTCCAGCAAGGGAATGGAAAAAATGTCTGTAAAGATTGTAAGTTCTTTCATTTATCATGTCCGTTGATTTTTCATAAGAAAGACTTTGTATAGTATATATGGAGCTGCGTTTAGGAAAGGAATGAAAAGGAACAAAATGAGTGTACTAGCCAATAAGAAGTTGAGGAGAGCACTTAAAGGAGCATAGCGAAGAAATCTAATCTCACTTTTTACCCTTCAAAGAAAAATTATAAATAAAACAGAATTATGAGAAGATGTTTTCAATAAAATAAGAAAAATTGGATGGACTTACAAGGCTGTAAATTTTTTGGGCATCTTGAACCACATCAGTATTCTTTATATCATCGATGTCTTTACCAAGATTCAATCTATGCCCAATGAAAGTGTTAGTCGACAATAAATCGAATTTCAATACAACTTAATTTTCCCATGACTATTTGTACTTACAAATTTAGCACATCCGGTGTGTTTCGCACGATCTCATTCATGTCAAATCCAAAACTCGATAAGTCCAAAATGGTAGCCGGTGTTTCCTTTGTGATAACTTTTCTGATGGTCGGATTCATCGACATTTTGGCGGTGGGACTAATACTTTGAGTTATTGATGGATTTAATGACTGAATTAGGTTTGATTTGGTTGGGCCTGAAGATGTCGTGAATGAAGACTCTGTACACATGCCCTGTATATATTCTTGTTCCCCAATGTCAGAGCAATCAATACTACTAATTTTAGGAACCGTTTCTTTTAGTCTTCTCATCAAATTTTGAGAATCGTAGTCTTGATTTGATACATCAAAATTCTCAGTAAGAATTATCTTCGTAAAACTATAGAGAGCTTGAGCTAGATCGTCATCTAATTTGTTCACAAAAGGGCAAATTGACAAGATAGATATATACCAACTTCCAACATTTTCCCAATCTCTATTTTCTCTTGACTCTAATAGGTTTGTGTAGTAAAACACGCTTTGTATAATTGAGACCTGGAGAATAGATGAAATATGAGAGATCCATTTTTCGACCTCATTGCAAGATCCATCTGCGATCCAAACTGACCCTTCTGATAGCGCAAAGATCAAAGATCTTGGATCCTCTCCATTAACATAGTAGCATGTATTATATTCCTTGCATATTTCTTTCAATACCCTGTACATCAAAAATCCTTCTTCATCAATGTGTGACCCTGAATCCGCATTGGATCCAATAAGTGTTGCTGCAGCAAAATCCCAAAAAGACATTGACCCGTTTGTTTCTCCTTCATTGCAGAGATTTTGAGAATGATGTAAATAATCTAATGCAGTAAAGAGCGTTGTGACATATTGAGAAAACTTTGATGTAATTACGGCCCGCCCTTCATCAGGAATATGTCTGAATATTCCATCTTTATCAAGCATGCTATACATTTCATCTTTTGCAAAAGTATCCGTTTTGTGAAAAGAAACAAAATCATCAAATAAATCAAATGATGTTGATGGTACAGAATATGCATTCAGCGAGTGATAAGAAACTGCGCCAATCTTGAATATTTCAGCATTCTTTTTGCTGTAACTGTTTCTTCCATATTGAAATAGATCAAATGCAGCTTCATATGCTCCCAATGATACTAGAGCTCGCATTTGAGAGATATCTACATCAATTTGTGATGCCTATTCAATTGTCGGGTATGACCATAATTCATAAGACAAATGTGCACGCGTTCAATAAGAATAAAAAAGACAAAATACTCACCTCTTTGACTAATGGATCTAAAGAGGCTGATCTATATCCAGCATAATCTTTTGATTGTGTGCACTTTTGTATTAAAGTTCTACCAAAATAATCTCCAACATCATCACAGCTTATACCAAGACAGCTGAACATCTCTCCAAGATTCGCAAGAGCTTCTTCCTTTAAATCGACCGAATATTCATTCCAAACAAAATTGTCCGAAAAGTATTGAGCAATTTTTGGGCTACAACTCAGTATTTGTGGTACAATTGAAGCAGCATACATCTTAGCCATCACTGGGTCGCCAATTTCAATAGAGTGGATGAGAGATTGTATAAGAGGAATTGTCATTATTTGAACAATTCTATCTTTCAAAATACGCAAATGCTGAGTAGCTTGTTCCTCGATGCTACAGACGATTGAAGTTTGTTGCATTGCATTTAAGTGCTCAATCATCATTTTATTTACGGACGCTATATCGGAATTTTGATTGAAACGAAGTGACATTTCATCAGCTATCTTGTATAACAATTCACCTGCAAAATTCAGTTCAGGAGTCACATCTACACCAATCCAATACGCCGCTGCAATATCAATAAATTCGACAGGATTTGCCACACGAGAAGATATCTTATTCTCATAAACTTCCTTGCAGCTGTCTACAGATAAATTAAGTACATGGACAATAGCCATCCAAAGATTGAGCACAATGGAAGCATCTATTGCCCTAACATAAATATCTGGCCCTAAATTGAATAAATATTCAACTGTTAAATCTGCAAATTTGCTTACACTATCCCCGTCAAAAAAATCATGAAGTAAAGGTAAAAATCCGTACGAATACACATTGAATGTAATTTCGGAGGTCATGAATTGAGTCTCCTGTGTACTGAGACTTTGCAACGACTTGATATTTTCCAAATCAGGATTTCTATTTTGTCAACAAATAGGGTTATTTGAGTTAAACAAATTTCAAAGTATATTGTGGAATAAATGAAAACATTGGGCATCAATAGATCGCGAAAACTCACCCATCTTCATCCTGTCCAAACACATTCAAACCCTGCGGATAAATGTAAGATAAATAATCGAACTAGTGATGTAAAAGAAATCAACGCGAAAATTTTTGATTTCACTCACATACTCATATATGTCTCTAACTGCGGCATAATTCTCTTCGGCTAAAGCCTTTCTCATTGCTTTCACATCTTTTGTAAATGCAGAACTAAAGAAAGTTACCGAGATTGATGTGAGATAGATTACTGATGCCTACACCATACAAAAAATTTTTATTTCGCAATTCGATACTTACTGATAAATTAGATTGGTTGTTGAAACGTATTGCCCTCCGGCAAGATTAGTAACGGATACTTGGCTGCGAGCACCGTGAAGAAATGCACAAAATACGATGTAGGCAAGCACCCCATTGTAAACGCTACTCATTCTTGCAAGGCCTAACCCTTCTGTCAACTTCCGATCACTTTCAATAGAAAAGGTTGTATTGTGCTCTGTTGATTGATGTTGTCAATTCCTTTCAAAAACGGATTATCTTGGGAATAAGAAAGATATGCTTCATAAATATTCATTGCTGATCGCAAAGGAATCCTTTCACGAGAGGGCATATTCACATGTTCAATCGTTTTAAAAAAATCGCAATGGAATTTATGATTATGTAGTAAGAAAGTAAACAAACGATATTCCACTTAGGGAGATACTGTGAAGAAAACATAAACTTACCCCTATGTATATTTTTGTGGATTGTTGGTCACAATTTCATTCATTTGTAAACTTAGATGAATATCGTATAGTACTTCAAACTTATATTGGAAAACAGATGATGAAAGAAATCACTTCAAATTAAGAGATTAGGATGGAAGATTCAGGGAGAAAACATGGAATCAAGACATTTACAATGCGCAATAGATTGGAATGTATCAACCAGATAAAAATGCTTTATTACATTATTTGGAAACAGGTCGATGGTTTCCTTCCTATACAAAAAATCATGAGATGCCAACCCTCCCAAGCATGCGCAAAAAGAATACGTCAAGAAGTGTCAAGTGGCATCATGCCCTCAATAGGGGTACAATTATAATAAAGTAATTTTGAATGCTTTTCAAATCCTGGCAAACACGAGTAATTTAAGAAGTAATAAAAACAACTACATCTCTTCATACATTTTAAAAATATTTACTCTTTACTCATTATTTACTTGAAAGAGTGACTGTTACTTTTTTGCTGTTTTCTTTTGATTTCTATGCTATACTACGCGAAATTATATAACCCAACGAGATTGTTTGCATCATGTATTTAATATAATATATTGCTTATAACTTGTAAAAAAGAGAGTGCGAGTATCGATGCCATAGATTAGACAAGGGAGCCCATTAAGCTCCACGGGCGGGCCTCTGTAATAAGGACACTCACAATCTTTCCCATTAAGTCCTCTATATCCCCATCAAAATAAACTTGACGACCCTGCCTCGTCCTTCCCATCACTTGTGCCCTATTCCTTGGATTGACATCCTCAACCAATACCTCCGCTATGGTATTCAAATAACGTTCGCTACGTTCTAGTGCGTGTGTGGTAGCCAATCGTTGCACCATTTGAAGACGTTCAGATTTCACTTCCTCTGGAATCTGATTGTCCCACAATGCTGCTTCTGTATTAGGACGTGGCGAATACGCAAATGTATTTAAATTATCAAATTTCACTTCCTCCATCAAGTCTAGAGTACGTTGGAATGCCTCATCTGTCTCGCCGGGAAAGCCAACGATTACATCTCCACATATACTAGCATCTGGTGCCTTGTCTTTAATTTTATCAATGATTTTCATATAACTGGAAAATGTATACCCTCTCCGCATATCTTGTAATACTTTATCATCACCACTTTGGAAGGGCATGTGAAAGCATTCCATGACACGATCTAAATTGGCCACAGCATCTATAACTCGATCAGAGAAGTAGCGTGGGTGGGAAGTGACGTATCGGATTCGTTCTATTCCAACGGATGCTACGTTGTCATTCAAGTAATGTAGCAAATCTGCAAAGGAACGTCTAGGTATCATATCCCTTCCATATGCATCAATATTTTGACCAAGCAAAGTTATTTCTTTGTATGAAGGTACAAATAAGGACGTATCATCTTCTTTTATAAGCGAATCCTTCCCTTCAGTATCAGCGTTTAAATTATTAATTTCTTGTAAAATGCTTTCCATGCTACGACTTTGTTCGACTCCGCGAACTCCTGGAACAACACAATATGTACAATGTTCATTACAACCCTGGATAATATTTACCCAGGCACGAACATTATGCCCACGCGTAATTCCTGAGGCACTGCTAGCGCCACTGCCACTACTAGTGCTACTTTCACTCCAAAGCATTGGATCCACAGCAACAATCTGATGCCCCCAATTCATAACATCTTCCATCAGTTCCTCCATACGGCTTATGTATTGAGGACCCATTACTAAATCGATTTCTGGAAATCGTTTGATCAACTGTTCACCTTCTTGTTGCGCAACACAACCAGCAACAATTAAAGCAACGCTTTCACCCTGACGCTTTCGATTGGCTATAGGACCTAAAGCATCATACAATTTTTGCTCGGCATGATCTCTGATAGTGCAGGTGTTAAACAATACTACATCTGGTTGTGGTAGTTTCTTTTTCTTTTTCTTTTTGGAGGGTGTCTCAGTCTCGGACGATTCTTCCATTTGTTTCTGTTGCTCAATAACATCAGAGAGTGGTGTGAATCCAAGGTTCTGTTTTAAGATACCCTCCATACGTTCCGAATCAGCTGTATTCATTTGACAACCAGTTGTAGCAATATGATAAGTGAGAGTTTTTTTGTTATTGCTATCATCATTAGATGTAAGAGATGGTGTACGTGGTTGTATCCCTAACCCTTTTAGCTTCGGTCGATTGACAATGAACTTATTACCAGATGATTTCTCAGAAGATGCTGGACTTACGGAGGTAAGTGGATTGAATGTCATTATGTCATTAATTTGAATCAAGTGCCATTGAGTCTTTGGTTCTTCCATATCACTGTCCCCATTTACTAAATCTCCAGAAATTTTGTAGATATCACCTCCTTTGGGTCTTTTTTCAAAAAGCTTTGAAACGACCTCTTTTGTTGTCATAATATGGATGCTCTCAAAATCCATTTCGTTATTCATTTTACTAGCAGAAGAATTCAAGTTTTCATTAGCGTCTTTAAAGAAAGGATTGTCCACCCAGCCAATCCGACCACCATCATCTCGAGAATAAATACACGACGAAACATTCCTGGCTAAGTCTCCAAAAGGGTCTGCCGATCCTTTCTCTGATGGGTTTGATAGATATTGTTGAAGTAAAACATCCGCCATCGCTTCAGTTTCCACAAGAATGTGTCGGAGGTATGCGGACTTCACTATTGTGTTATACGACGATGTCAATGAATCTTGTGCCCTAATAGGGAACCATTTTGAGGCTTTGATTTCTTTTTTGGAATTCTCTGAAGTAGAAGATGTTTCTATTGAGGGAGATGAAACGAGGAGGGAAGAAGATGAAATAGTTGTGTATCTCAAAGAGGACGATGATGAGAATGCATGAGTTGCAATTGGTAGTATGAAAGAACATACTTTAAGTATCATCCATATTCTATATTGTTTTGCTATCATTTTTGTAATAAAACCAACAACGGTCAACTCTCTCGTGATCTATCTTTTCTGTTTGAATCAAGATGCTTGAAAAATACAGCTTGCTCGTGCTCATTCAGTTATGAGTGAGTCTTCTAAGCAAACAATAATGATTACAATAGTGTTGTCAACACAAACCTCTCTGAGTTGCGAAAAAGAAGTTCTCAAAATTGATGGACATTAATGATGGACATACTGGAGATTTAACCTACAAACGTCGTAGAAAATAAATTGTGTTACTTTTCCAGGACTTCATGCGTCATCGAAATTATCCATCATGGCAAGATCTTTTACATCATTATTATGATTCTGCTGTTTGTTTCGAAATCAATGAGGTATTTTGATGTTAAATGAACATATTTAAAGAAAGAATAAAAAGATTTTGTGTTACTGTCACAGTTCTCATTTTGAATGCATACACAATCCCTTAAACATGAAACTTGCAGTTGATTATTGAACTTAACCAAACACTACTTTTTTTGCACATTTCCAAATTTCAAGTAACTCACTGGAAAGGTTTTTAATCTCTATTTTTTCCTTATTTAGTAATCAGCTATTAATGAAGCATCAATAGCAGCCAATCGTTTCAATTGTTTATAAATTGATATGTTTGTTCTTTTATATTCTTGCGTGTAGAGAATGCTCTTATTTTATTTCATGCAATTGCATCAAAACCTTCTCTTCATTTTATTGGATCGGCACTTTCACCCTATCAGTGGAATATGAATTGATTGAAATGTTGCTATTTATTTGTCTCGTGATGGCGTGAATTTGCGGATGTAATAGTTATAAAAAAAGCAGCATCACAGATGTAATTAACAACATAAACCTCTTTGACTAAATATATGTTGACGACAAAACATTTTAACGTACGTACAGAAAAGAAATTCCACACGAATCTCATACCAGCTTATATAACAATGACTTGTTCATACTCCGTTAAATTTATTTGGACTATCGTACGTACGTTCATTATTTATTTGCTTTTTACGTTTAGTGTATCATCATAATTAGTGATTTTTACATGTGATTACAAAAAACATCTTTCAATAAATGGAAGAGTGATACAAAAATCATAGTAACATTGCGTGGCATTATATTTTGTCATTCTGACGGACTTTGCTCCTTTTTTGTTTTACGTCGTTTTTGAACGGACGCCAAACGAACATTTTTCAGCGACAACTAAAATGCATGACGCACCTCAACTTCGTTACTTCTACACGTCACCTACGTAGAGTTACTGCTCGTTTGTTTTTTACGTTGCCCATGGATACAAATCGAACGTTGTGTGTATCTTTTGGATCCGTTTTCTACGAACAAATCATTTTCATAATGTGGTCATAATTCAGGATTCTGCATTAGATTCACACATTCTCATCTAGAACGCACTAAATCAATTAATTTATAATCATGTCTGTCTTTGCCGCCCAATTCGAACAAGCTAAGAACGCTGATGGTTTCCTTGCCGCTCTTGACCAATCTGGAGGATCTACCCCTAAGGCATTGAAAGCATACGGAATTCCAGACGATTCTTATGTTGCTGGTGAAGAATCAATGTACGACATGGTTCATGCCATGCGTACTCGTATCATGACATCCAAATGCTTCACCGGAGACAAAATTTTGGGAGCAATTCTTTTTGAGAACACCATGGACCGTCAGGTTGAAGGAAAAACTACTCCTGCTTACCTATGGGAAGAGAAAAAATGCATTCCTTTCCTTAAGTGCGATAAGGGACTTGCTGCTCTCGAAAACGGTGTTCAACTCATGAAGCCCATCCCTGGCCTCGACGATCTTTTGGCACGCGCTAAAGGTTTGAATGTTTTCGGAACCAAAATGCGTTCCGTAATTAAGGAAGCCAACGAAGAAGGTATTCAAGCTATTGTTGACCAACAATTTGAGGTTGGAAAGCAAATCGTTGCTGCTGGACTTGTTCCCATCCTTGAACCCGAGGTTGACATCACCAGCCCTGACAAGGAAAAGATTGAGGAGATTCTTAAGGGAAAACTTCTCGCTGGACTTGATGCTCTTGGAGAAGGCCAAGACGTTATGTTGAAACTTTCATTGCCAACTGTTGTAAACCTTTACTCAGACTTGATTGCCCATGAGAAATGCGTTCGTGTTGTTGCCTTGTCTGGAGGATACCCCAGAGACGAAGCTAACGTTATTCTTGCAAAGCAAGACGGTATGATCGCCAGTTTCTCTCGTGCTCTAATGGAAGGAGTTTACCACAACTTCTCCGAAGAAGAATTTGAGGCCAAGCTTGGAGCTGGTATCGACTCTATCTATGAAGCATCCAAGAAGTAAATTGACTGAATCTCGTGCGCGAAAAGAACGAATTGAGCCGATAAGATGTACACAACTTCAAATAGATGCCTTCTGGACGAAGCATTGCTGTGAACGTTCAACCGATTCCCATGATTTGGGAAAGAATTTTGAAAATAATGTAAACTGCAGCAATTGAAAACTGTAAATTTGATAACACCGAGGTTTACCTCACATAACAACAAATAACATTATATTTTTTAAAACATGTACTGCCTCTAGTTTACTGTGCAAACTTGAGATGTTTTTTTTGTAATCGATATCGCCATACCGTAAATAAAGAGTTCCGCATCGAAAGAACTAGCCTAGTCTGCACGTTGCATTTGAATTCTTTTCAGGATCTTCAAAACGAAAAAATTCTGAGGGTATGGAACCACTTGCACGAAAATTCTCTCAAGCACTCTCACATGAATTTCAATTTCAACAATCACTGATAATGTTAAGACCCGATAAGAGAGACATTGAAAAAACCTTTTTGCATTACGTATCATTGTTGAAGATTTTATTCTGCGTTGCTTTTGGAGAATCTTGTGTTTATTTCATGAAGTGACAAGTCTCCCCCCAATTTCAATAAAATAAGTTTGGGTCTAAGTAAAATAGAATATCTTGTTGATGTTTGGGAGACGATGTTACAAAGTAAAAAAAAATCTCCAGAATACAGTACGGTGTAATTTAATTGAGATAAAATTGTTCTAATTTATTTTTGCTGGAAAGCCACAGCGAGCTAAACACTCTTTGATGATTAATTTCAGGACATATACCATAGGTTCCGACGCGAAGGACGCCAAGCTTAGAAAAAAACTGCATGAAAGGCAAGTCGAGATTATAGCTTCCTTAGAAAGAGGTTTGCTCCATTCAAAATATTGTTGGTCCTGTTTTTGATGACATACACATATTGAAAATAAATGCAAATTAGTAATATTCTTAGCAATCCATAGCCACCGTTAGGTACCATGTCAAAGATGTTTGTCATTGAAGCAAGTAGTACTATTTACTTAAATGCCATGGAATTTCTTACGCATAAAAAAGCTTGTTTATGTTATCTAATCATTTGATAACTGCATAAGATACAGCAGGTTAAGAAATTTAGTTCACTGAACGTCTCTATCTTATTTTGAGCTAATATTTTCATTTTGTAATCAAGACATAAAGTATTAATTTAGGTTTGCCAAAGTGTAGGAAGTGTGCTGTTAACCATTTTTTAAGTGAAATATTTTTATCCTCTTGTGATAACTAAAGTAGGATTTGCATTGATTAACTCGTTGTTTCTTCATATTTCGGAAAGATTTTTATAATTCACAAGTCATTTTTATTTAGTCCCATTTTACGCTCATAGTAGGCCTCTCAAGAGCTATGTAGAGTGAGATGCATTCTAATCCATGGTCAGTACGACTCTACAGTAGTCAAAGAAATAAAATAATGTATACCACAACACGCATACTATAGCCAAAATCTAGTGAAGAAAATATAAGAATTCAAACCCAAATCTTGCTTTAAATTGATAAATAAAGGAATCCTGCACAAGATCACCACAGAAGAAGATTTTCTTAAAAAAAAAAAACTACTGCATAGCTGATGAGGGCTACGACGATACGAATCGTGCCACAGATTAAGATGTAATACCCCAAAATATATTCTTTTCACAAAAACACAAGAATCAATCAAAGCTCATAATTCAAACAGAAAGAAGCAATAAAAAGACTTTTTTAGAAACAATGCCGGAACTCATGAAAGCTGTTACGTTTAAATATAAAACATCAGATGCTACCGTAATTGAAGTCAAAGCTCCTGAACCAAGTGCAGACGAAATCCTTGTCAAGATAATCTTTTCTGCACTTGATACAGCTCTAGATCCAGTTATCAACAAAACAATAGTTGGAGGATTGCTACATAAGTTTACCACACCTTTATTTTGCGGGTGGCATTTTAGTGGTATAATTGAGAAGCTTGGAGCGAATGTGTCTAGTTCCGATTTCCCTATTAGCAACAGAGTGTTTGGGCATCTGCCCTATGCAGGTTATAATGGACAAGGAAGTCTTGCCGAATATATAACGATCAAGGCAAACGAATGTGCCATGATACCTGAGAATGTGGATGCTGACATAGCTGCAGCATCAACAACAGAAGTGTCAACTGCTCTTCAAGCCCTTCGTGACAAAGGCGGTTTAAAAGCTAATCCCACAACCCAACAAACAGTTCTTATAAATGGAGCTGGTGGAGGAGTTGGGACAGCTGCTGTACAGATTGCAAAACGAATGGGTGCAGATGTCACAGCCATATGTAGTACAAAAGATGTTGACAAAGTGAAACAACTTGGAGCACATGTCGTTATCGATCGTAAAAAAGTTTCAAACGTATTCTCCGTATTGACGAAGAAGCAATTCGATGTCATATTTGATACACCAGCTGCACTTCCTGCTGTAACAAGCCTTGCATATTTGAAGCCGAGAGGAAATATGGTATTGACTGCAATGGAGCCAAAGCATCTAGCAGGCTATTTTAAGTCCAAGCTCATTAGAAAAGGTTTTTCTATGTTAATTGTGAAGTCAAAGAAATCAGACCTAGAGTTAATCGGAAGTTGGTTAGCGGAAAAATTTCAAATTGATATTGATTCCGTCTTCAAAGTGAAAGACGTTGAAGATGCAGCTTCTCGAAACAGAGATAAGACTAAAAAAGGCAGAGTTGTAGTGCAAGTTAGCGAAGGATGGATCTGATTTTATCAAAGCACCAGTACCAATTATGAGGAAACATATTTATGGGTCCCTTGCATTGGAAAGTATGTCCTTTACTTGATAGTCTTTAAAATTAATACATCACACATTTACTTCGCTCTAAAGAGGATTATGCTTAGATTTGAAGAAAAAAATATCTAGTTTATCGTAACTTTTTTGAATTCTAATGATATCAAATACTTTGAGATAAACAAGATAGTTCATTTCTTTGAAGAAGGCTTTTTCCATATCTAGAAATTCAACCTGGATCAAAAAAGTCTATATAGCGGCAGAATAATGGGACTAAATTTACGATCCAAATCTATTCTGGCACCATGCAAGCACGAATGAAAGTCATGAGGTTCTTATCATTTCTGTACGGACGTTCAAAATGATAAATTTTTCATCATATTTGAAGTTAACTAGGAAACAATGTGGGATTCATTATTCCTTACAATTCACTACTATCTATTCTTTATTTTCATCTTTGACGTCAATCGGAGTCGATTATACGTCATTTTTTTAAGTAAAAACTTAAAGAATTATTCAAGTATGCACAGAAGTAATAAATATTTGTTCCGTTGTGGGCTTTATGACATGTGGATACACCTATTTAAATTTCTAGCATACATTAAGTAGAAATAAGCAACGGTTTTACCCCATTGAAGAATAATGTCACACATTCTTCTCAACAACAACAAATGAAGTTAAATGCCAAAAAGAATCGACATTAGGAATATTGTGAAAGTATAAACAATGCTTTTCATCAATTACTCTTATGTTAAAAATAAAAATGCAAATTGTTGCAGCATACGCATAAAATCTGGAAGTGCGCTTCTTGAAAGTAGGCAATGAAAATGCATCGATGCTTTTCAAAAACATGGGTTTCGCAAAATTTTTTCATAATGTTTATGATAGGCATTCTTTTACCAAGCTCAACCATGGCAAAACAGAAAATCTTAATCATGATAACATCACCTGATCCAGACGATGCTATCAGCTCCGGTACCCGATATGAATACACGTTTCCGAACAAAAAGGAAGAAAGCAATAATGCACCCTTTGATATGGAAGAATTGGAACAAAGTTGCGCAATTGAGTTGCAATCCAATGGGAATTTGGTTGTTGAAGCATATCACCCTATTTATGAAACATGGGATTTAGCATGGGAATCTGAATCTGGTGAAAAGATGAAGGAGGATTCGAAAGAATCTTATTATCTCCATTTGCAATTATCTGGTGGAAATTTAGTTATTTATCAGGGAACCGAGACTCAACCCATTGGGAGAGGAATTTGGTCCTCTCGAACAGCCGATGAAGGAGTTGATAAACTTTACATGTACAATGATTGTACATTAAGTCTAGAGGGAGAAAAGAACAGTGTTCTTTGGAGGAGTACCAAACAAACTCTGTCTCCAACGTCAAATCCATCCTTGACACCATCGTTTGAACCCTCTTTGATCCCAACTAGCATCCCTTCTATTGTTGCAAGTCAAGGTCCCACAATTCTTTCATCGAGTGTACCATCATCACCTCCCTCAATTTCCTTGTCCAATGCTCCTTCTCTATTTTTTTCTAACGTTCCATCCTTGCTTCCTACCTCTTCATCTTTACCAACAATGAACGTCTCTTTAACATCATCTCCCACATTTTTTCCCACATTCAAGAACAGCTCGTCTTCCTCTTTCAAGGCATTAACACAAGATATGAAAGCTACTGGCACTGTTGAAGAAGTCAGCACACCGACATTTTCGCCCTCAAATAACATGTTGAATGCTTCTGAGTTTACAGAATCCGTAAATGCTGAAAACTCGACGTTTGAACCCACCATTTTTCCTTCTTCAATATCAACTAGGAGCAACACATTCTCATTTATGGAAAATATTACTGATGATGAAAATGTAATAATTAATTCTGTGGTCTTTGATGCTAGCAATAGCACTTCTTTTGAGGATTTAGGAGACGAAAATGAAGATACATTCTTTAACACTGACCTTCTTGGTATTGAGAACGTGGAGAAAGACACTATATCTATGAACACCATAGAAGAAAAGGTCAATGATGAATCGTTGAAAGACTCTACTGAAGAGATTCAATTTACTTTCCAACGTACTAAACAAAGAGACGTTGATATTGAATTCAATTTTGCCAATGATGATTCTCTATCAGAGGATGTAGACTTTTTCTTCAATGAAAAAGTTGATCATAGCACTGATGTAACTTTAATTTCAATGATTGAGTTGTCGGATCCAAATACTAAAGAAGGGATCATCATGTTTATGAAAGAGGAAGAAGATGAAGATGAAGAAGCACAAGCAGATGTAACTGAAAAAAATGACGGTAATGCATTTGATACAGAGGAAGCTTCTGATTCGGAAATGCTTCATTTTGATTGGAAGGAAACACAATTGTTGCAACCCGCACATAATGCTGAAGAAGAGCATTTAGCAATTTCGCTGTCACAAATTCAAACTAAAGGAAAAAGTAATGATGTGGCAGGATCTGATATGGGATAAACATACTTTAAGTATCTGATTTTATTTAATGTTTCATTCATCTCAGGAATTAAAATAATGCACGTTTTTTATATTCATTCTGAACAGCTTATAGTTTTTTCAATATGCTTATCTTTGGAGTTCTTTTCAAGCTTTGCTTTTGGAATAGGTATATTGATTCTAATATATAGGTTTATCATCTTGTGACAGATTTTAATAAATTGCACGTAGACCTAAACAAATTAATCCTCCTATAATCATTAATTAACACAGCGGTTCCACGATAAAATACGGGATTGCAAGAAGGGATTTCACACTAGTACAATTCAAATCAAATCAAATATTCACAACGTTACACATAAGGTAATCTCACTATGATCCCTGAAGCACTAACTTCTGAGAAATTTCTCCTCCAAAGTGGAAAAACAATTGTATACAGCACCATCATATGCCTCCTCCTCTCGATTGTAGGATCTGCTGTCGTGTATAAACGTGCAGAGCAAAAACATCGCAAACCACCAGGGCCAATACCTCAGTTCATCAACAAATTAATGCATCGTGAACCTTTTTCTTTTTTATTTCATGGAATATTTTGGTCTTGCATCTTGGTGATAGGTTGCCCATTAGCGGGATTCGGTTTGATTCTTCTTTCCATTTGGAAAGGTTTCAAGTATTTGGTTTTCCGTACTTCTATGGTAGATGCCATCAAGGGCGACAAAGAAATGGCAGTATATATCACTGGGTGTGATAGTGGATTTGGTAAAGACCTGGCACTTGCATTATCAACAAAAGGTTACGTTGTTTTTGCCGGATGTTTGTCAGAAGATGGTATGAAACAATACGAAGGTAAGATATATTATGCATAACCTTATGTGCAAGTCCAAATCAAATACATTCATTTAATTTTGAAAATAATCTACAATTATTCGCCATAGGTATGAATAGCGTGATTAGATTAAAAGTAGATGTCACAAAAGAAGCAGATTCGCAACTTGCAGCTACAGCTGTATCAGACTGGCTAGCATCACCACCTGCACAGAAAAGCAATAAAAAAACGCGGGTTCTTCATTGTATTGTCAATAATGCAGGAATTGGAAATATTGGACTTATTGACTGGTTAGATCTATCAACTTTTCGTAAACTTATGGATGGTAAGCAATAGATCATAGTGCTGGAGGCAAAAATATCTTTCATACAATATTATTCATGTGAAAAGAAATATTTCAACTCATTTGATTTCTCTACTTTGCAATTGTAAAAGTGAACTGCTTTGGTACTATTCGAACTGTCAAAGCATTTTTACCATTGTTCAAAAATCAAGCTTTTGCAAATCTTCATCCAGATGCACGCATCGTAAATGTGGTTTCCTTAGCAGGATTGATCTCTACAACTGGTGCTTGCGCTTATAGTAGCTCGAAACATGCGGCTGATGCATTCACCTCATGTTTAAGATTAGAAATGAAAGCCTTTAAAGTACCTGTTGTCTCTGTTAATCCATCTTGGCATCAAACCCCACTTGCAGAAAGTACAGGTGATTTGTTGGATCAAGTGTGGAGTCGATTAAGTCCTGAGACTCAAGAAGAATATGGCGAAGGTAAGATGATTATTTTGCTTCTCTAATGCATAAGTTACCATATATCCTCTCTGAATACTCACTTTGCTCTAATAAAATCCAAACAGAATTTTTTTCTTCTTTCTCGCAAACATTTTTGGATAAACGAAAGAAAGAGTGGAGCTCAGACGTCGTAGAAAAAGAACTTGTATCATGTGTAGAAATGCGAAATCCTCCAGACCAAGTCATTGTTGGAAGCGACGCAAAATATACAGTAATGGTGATGAGATTACTCCCAGTCTGGCTACAGTTAAAAATATTCGATATTGTATCACCAGTTGCAAGAGCTGCCAATATGAATTGATTCTTTCCCTTTATATCATCATACAGTATCACGATTGCTTTCTATTTTCATCCCAATTTTATGAATTCTATTTTTTATTCGATTCCTTTCGTATATTCGTGAGGAATATGAACTTTCAAATTAGTTAACTTATACTATAATTCACTTTTCTGAAATTTTATGGCAATTTCGTGCAAGTTGTAGTAAAAAGATTTTGTTCATAAACTTCGTTTTCGTTCGAATTTCAAGTAAATTACTATGAGCCATTGCCAGACTCGTTATTTTTTTCTTGTTTCTCCTTGGGAGGAATAGAATTGGGTTGTTCCATGAAGGTCGCAGATGTTGATATTTCATTCATTTCCTCTTCAGTTGATGACAAACATTGAGATTCCGATGCGCCTCTCCGAGATTTTTTGTATATCTTAATTTCCGCATGCATAGGCAAACCTGTTTCGTCATTTTGAGGCACGATGTCACAGACTTCTATAACAATATTCTTGGAAAACAGAGGTATAAACTTCTGTATTTCTATTGTATCTCCGGAATCTAATCCTCCCAAAAAGTCAGTTTTGCCTCCAGACCTTCCTCTCACAACAGTCACTTTATTTGGAGATTGGGATGTATGCCAATTCATACCACTTTTCTCATTGAACATGATAAATATATTACAATGAGGTAATAATGTGCCTGGTTGTATTTTAATCAACGTAAAGGTATCCATTCTACTTTGAACCATGGGATAGTCGTGGCTTGGAGTCCCAATCAGTTTTCCACTAAAGATAACCTTTCTTTTTTTACCCTCATTAGCATCTGAAAGATCCCATGTATGCAATACTTTTGATTTATCCTCATACCAACCCATTTTCCAACTATTGGCCGCATTAAAGCATTTGAGAGGAAAATTCGAGCTCTCATACGAATACCCCATCATTCCTGTTGTGTCACCATATTCACTCTCGAATAAACCTGCGTGATCTAATCCAAAGTTATGTCCAACCTCGTGCATTTGAGAACTAACATAACTGCACCATTCATCTCGATAAACAGATAATATACCATTTATGTAACCATACGCTATCCATGTTCCAAATGCGTCAGGTGGGAGACAAAGCAAGATATGATCGAAACGAGGAATGAGAGGACCAACTTTTAATCGTAATGCTGCCATGGCCGTTAGCTGTAAATATTGTATCGGCATCCATTTTACTGGAAGAAGAAGATTAATATCCACCACACCATCAGTCATATGAAGTCCTTCCGCTGGAACCAACTCGAGTTGTTTGTAGGAGCACGCTTCGTATTGACTTTTTAAATTATTTGGATCTCCATGTGTCCCAAATACAGCATCAGAAAGTTGTTCTTTCGTCATAGATACCGATGATTCTGTACCTGTTACTCTAGCGATCAATATTTTTTTCTTCCCTTTCGTCCTTTTTAAAATATTGGTAGAATGCGATAAAGCTGAAAATTTGAGTGCTTCTTGTTTGTTTCTATTAGATTCGGTAGATTCATTAGGAAAAAGGTTTAAAATGCGAATATTTATTTTCTCGGAAGAAATCGAAATTCTTGCCATGTTAATTCTGATTGCATGATTTTGTTCTTGCGCACTTAGTTCCACCCAAGAGTTTCCAAATTGTAACACATGTCCATAACGATCTTCAAAGGAAGATGGCAATTTATCTATTACATAAAAATTCTCTGTTACATTTTCAATGCAATGCCACTCCCGTTCATCAGAATATCTCAAATCTTCTTTATTTTCGTTTTGATTTCTTTTACTGTATTGGCTATTGATGTCCAGCGAGTTGTCTATCTCATATATGACTCGTTTAATTTGGCAAATGATAGGTTCTCTCCGCTCTTCTGTAAATCCATCCAGTAAATTTCTGGGAAAGTTGTCCCCATGTCTTCGTAAACTGGTTTTCAAACTACGATTGCTCTGACTCTGAAAGAAATATGTATTCATTGATTGTTTTGATATTAAAATGAGGAACATTGTAAGAACACTAGAAGAAAGCATTAAGCATGAAACAAGTCTTAGTTTGGGTTTGACATCCGACTTTGATTGTATGAATTCTGTTGTCATAGGCATTCTTGCATTCGATTTTTCCTAGATGTGTGAGAACTGAGGTTCTTTGGAAGTAGATCTTCTCGATTTTCCGTTAGGCTTTTTTAGTAAAAGATAAATGCCTCGAAAAAATTTAAGTGCCACATTTCGAAGCGGTGAAAGAGTTGAATCGCCATCCCAATATCAAGAATCATTATATTGTAAGTCTTGATAATTTTATGCTAATTACATCTTTGACAACTTCAATCGTTTTGTCTTTCATAGTTACTGAATTTTACGATAGGACTATCAATATTTTTCTTCTAAATAGACCAAAAATCCTAAATTTACTTACTGGAGTTACATCCCATAAATAAATTGCCGATTTTTCTTAAAATCCGTACATTTTCATTCAACCAACGATTTCTTTGCGTGGGCAATATTTTTCATTACACATCAATTTATATCAAACTACGACAGCTGCAGCTGTCTTTGTTAAATTTACGTTCGAGAGGTTACCTTAGCTCTCAGTTTTGTGAATAAAAAAGATTACAAAGCAACAAAACAAATTTTACATACTCTTCTCCTCTTTATGTCAATGAAGAAATATAAAAGGAATACTTTGTGGTTTTGGGATTGAGATAGATCAAATAGAAGTCATTGACTTAATATCGAATCGAGTACTTGTAAAAGAAGTTCTTCTTCTTGCAATATGGAAACGTTGCTTTTCTAAAAAAAAATATCATGACTGAATTGGACAGTAGGTACTTTTTAAAATAGTTTTCCTTCTCACCAACCTCATTAAAATCTCTAAGCGAAAAAAGTCGTTAAGCCTTCTTTTTTTATTGATATGTATGTAGCTTATCAGTAAACCTTGTTCAACTCTGCAGGGTTAGTTTTTGATAAATATGAATATGTAGGTGATGGTGGTGGTGGCGGTGGTAGTATTCTATATTTATACAATTTCTTAAATTTTATGTTTATTTCGCTGTCAATATTCATACCTCTTTTTCGGAATGACGATGTTCCATGAGTCAAATAGGATATAAAACCAAAGGCGTGAAAGGACGACGAGGTCATCGTTGAGGACGATTTATTAAAAAGAACAACTTTTATGTAAAAGTTACTGCCACGTCACCATGGTAATTGCTCGGGTAGTAAAACAATGATCAAAAAGACACTTCAGAAAGCATTGTGTTGTTCTATGGTGGACATCTGTGATTAGTACGTGGAGAGAGTTTATTTCTATTACATGGTCAGCAGAGAACAAAATGAAAAATATTTGGTAGAGTTTAGCTGATATAAAGCGGATATTGAAATTTACCATGATGCCAAACTAATTTTGTTTTGGAATTAGAAATGATTTAAGAATAAGAATATAGAAACAATATTTACCTATGATCCTGATCAAACTACATAATGTCTACTACTAGATTACGGATATACGTTTAATGCAATGACACAGAGAAAAATGAATTTAAATGTTGTTGTTGTTGTTGTATGTTATATTTATAGTGCCTATGTAGCTACGCGCTGAGGGGGATCCGACAGTTTCACGGAAAGAATTAGTTTCTGCAAGGTAATCTTCCGAAATATTGTTTGTGGACTTTGACAAGTTTTGCTCGGTCACGCATAAACATTTTTTTTTAAAGTTTTTTCTTAGGGGCCACGGCACCATATGAATTTGAATTTAGGATTCTTTCAAAGAAGGTTAAATTATTATGAACTTTTATACAAACAGAAACTTTCTTACTAAACAAGTTTTCTCGAAGAAACACATTTAAAAAAGTGTTATTCACATTTATGAACAAAAAAATGTACAAGCAAGGAATCAGAATTCTCATGAGCCGCATATGTAGCTCTCTAGAGAGTATATCTGCAGATTGAAAGAACATGAAAATTTGATTTTTGAATTGTCTCTGTTATTCAAGATAAATCTTCGAGCATAAAAAATAGTAAATATCATGACTTTAACAACTAGGGAAGAAAGTTCAACGAAGGCACAATGTTTTTTCATTAAAACAGTACGACAAAGAAAATGGAAGTTAGTGAAGAGAGCTTTATCATCTGATGACGTTCGTGCTAGAAAATGGCATTCGCCAATTTGCACACATTGTGGAGAATCACATAGTGTTTTGATGCTCCTATGCCGGCATGATCCTCCGCTAAAACTAGTTGAATCTCTGTTGAGATCAAATCCTTCCACAGCATTTGAAAAAGACTGCATAAAGAGAACTCCATTACATATGGCTTGTGAATTTGGAGCATCTCCAGCTATTGTTGAAAAACTTTTGAAACAGAACCCAAAAGGTGTGAAAGAGCGTGATAGCTCTGGCAGATTACCAATTCATCTGGCCTGTATCTCATATTCGAAATCCATGGGTACGCGGGTACCTCAAGCAATCATTCAAAATTCCCTTTTAGAGGTGTTGCGCCTTTTACTGAACCATGATCCAGCCAGCATACTTGAAAAAGATCGTGATCAAATTTGCCCTATTGAGAGTGCAATCCTTGCTGGTGTCAATGCAAATATTGTTCATTCGTTACAGAAAGCGTCCGAGACCGTCAGAAAAAAAGAACCCTTTCAATTCTTTAGTTCTATTGCATGGGGAGAATGTAGGACGAAGCCAATGTAGTGTGTAAAAAGAAAGAAATCTGTTGAAGTACCGGAGCATGAGAATCTGTTTTGTAAAGATCATTAGACACTGAATTCATATAAAACCTCAGATTTAATGTATAAAGGCTATTTGAAATATTTCCATATATATTATTCTTCATTTTAGAGGTTCCTTGCTACGTTATACACAAACTTGAAAATATGCATTTGAGCGTAAATCGAATGTACAACAGCAAATGCGATTTCTATTTTGAAGTCAATATTTTTCATTGTGACAGTTATGATATTGATCTCAATATTAACAAAACAAGACGCCTCTAATGGCATTCTCACAGCACACGGGTCAGTAAGTTTTAAGAGGAGCGAGACAAAGAAAATGGAAACAAAACCTCATATTTTATGTAATCAGTTCAACACAGGAACACTCTCTGAAAACGACTAATTTCAGCATTGTATAATGTAACATAAATCATTCCATTTTTTATCGGAAACTAAAACATGATCAACTTTTTTTGTAGAAGAATTGACGAAGTGGAACATGATGATATTTAAACAAGTGTTGCGAAACGTGGTAAAAGAATTTGCAATCATAATTTTACACACTGAGTGTCCATTGATTCTTTCATAAGAGAAACACAAAGGACAACTTTGTTTAATTTTATCTGACCTCGTTGCAGATAACATAGTATCGAAAAAATGTGGACGGAGATGCATCAAATCTAAAGCATTGCTATTTAGATTACAGCGAGATCTTTTAAAGAATTTCAAATTATACTCATATGATTGTAATTCAGGAAACACTAATCCATCTGTATTTGAATCTAGAATGATTTTGCTTTGTTCAGTACATTTTCAACTTTGTCAAGGCCAGTTACAGTAAATTGGGCACTGTCTTTTTTACCACCACCTTTTCCTCCACTTCCTTCTGTTGCTGCAATCACCCATGATTTGCAATCAATATCTTTCATACCCTTGGGAGCAAAAGCAATAACCATAAAACGATTGGCAGCTACATCAGCAGAAACCAAAAGAAAGGCCTTATCTTTCACTTTTTTACCAAATGATGTCATTATTGACTTCGCAACTTTCCCATCAACACCAAAATCGAAACGACAAACAATTTTGCTCTCATTTGAAGTTCCAGCAGTATCAACTAAAAGTGTAACAGCTTTATTGGATTGCTCAGTAACGAATTTTTTCTTCCATGCAATGATTTGTTTTGAGTACCCTCCAAGCATATCCCTCAACATGCTCTTTTTCACTGCAGAAATAGACAGTGTCTTCAATTCTTCTGTTAGGAGCTTTAATTGTGCTTCAAGTTCAGGGCCATCCAATTTACCTACTGCAACTGCCTTAGCTTCAAAACTATTGGCTCTTCCAATGGCTTCTGTCGCGGTCTTCTGTGTTACGGCAGTAATTCTTCTGATTCCTTTCGCAATTCCTTCTTCACTCAGAAGAACAAATGCATCAGCTTCTTTAGTATTAGTCAAGTGGGTACCTCCACAGAACTCAACACTATAATCTAGCCACATGCTATCCTGAGGATTATCCAAAATAGATGGGATTGGATGGGGTGCAATAGAAACAACACGGACGGGGTCAGGATACTTTTCTCCAAAAACAGCGCGCAGGGAAGAAATTTTTTGCGCATCCTCAAGAGACGCTTTCATGGAATGAATAGGTATTTCTTTGTTGATGCTATTTACACATGCATTTTCAATTATAGCAAGTTGCTTTGTTGTGAGAGCCTTTGTCCAAGAGAAATCAAAACGAAGCTTGTTTTCATCAACTAATGATCCTTTTTGGTCAACAGAACCGGTTTTGTCTTCACTCTTCAAAACAAGAGTATCAAGTAAAGCATGATTAAGAACATGAGTCATCGAGTGATTACTAGCTATTGGCATTCTGCGTTCGTAATCTACACTGCATGTTACCGAGTTCTCCAAACTGAACGTTCCAGAAACAACTCGCCCAATGTGCAAAACAAATCCTCCATAAAGTTGTACATTTTCAACCTTCAGGACAGCATCAGAGGATTGAATATGACCAACGTCATAAATCTGCCCCCCCTGTTCTGCATAGTAATTAGATTTATCAAGGATGATTCCAACTGCACCATCAACACCTGAAACTGAGTCAACAAATCCAATCTTATCTTCTGTCTCATTTCTTCCAATGAAAAGAGCCTTTACCCTGCAGTCCTTCAAGTCATCATTCCAAACATATTTCGCATCATCATCAGTTGGTTCGATGTTCTTTCCTACCATGGCAAATGTTTGCTCAGCTTGTAACGTCATGTCCTTTCCACTTCCTCCACTCATCTTCATCTTATGAGCTTCTGCAGAGAGTTTCTTCTCAGACTCCATTTTGTCATTAAATCCTTTCATATCTAATGTCATTCCTGTTTCCTCAGCCATGAGCTCTGTCAGATCTACTGGGAATCCCATAGAAGTGTACAAGAAGTGAGCATCGTCACCTGAGAAAACGGTGCTTCCTTCAGCCTTGGTCTTTTCAGCAAGTTCATTGAACTTGAGAAGACCTTTATCAATAGTTTTAGAGAAAGATTCTTCCTCTTCTTTGATAACAGCGGTAATGTGAGCCTGGTTTTCAACAAGTTCTGGGAAAGTTTTGCCCATAATATTCATAACGACTGGTACAAGTTTTGCAAAAAATCCAAGTTCTGCTCCGAGGTTTTGACGACCATACCGAACAGCACGGCGCAAGACACGTCTGAGCACATACCCCCTTCCATCATTACTGGGAGTGGCTCCATCTGCGATAGCAAATGATAAAGTTCGGATATGATCAGCGACAACTCTGTATGCCATATCCACGTAACCAACATCATCAGTACCCACTTTACCAGCGTAGGGCTTAGCACCGGTTACTTCTGTAATTGCTTCAAAGATGGGAATAAAAATATCAGTGTCGTAATTGGAGTCCACGTTCTGGAGAATGGAGGTAAGTCGTTCGAATCCCATTCCAGTATCAATATGTTGGGCGGGCAATGACCGTAGACTTCCATCGGACTCGCGGTTGTATTGAATGAAGACATTATTCCAAATTTCGATTACGTCTGGCAAATCTGCGTTTACAAACTTTGAAGCATCTCGGCCTCCGATACGATCATAGTGGACCTCCTATGTTGTGCGAGATATGTGTATAATACAATAAGGGGATCAATTGCATGAAAAGGAGACAAAATGTATCCAATAAAAACTCGTTTACATATAAAATATTTTTATCCCACGTACCACACAGGGGCCACAAGGACCAGTAGCTCCCATTTCCCAAAAATTGTCTTCTTTACCAAAGGGCAGGACTCTTTCTGGTGGTAAGTATTTTTCCCAAATTGCTTTTGCTTCTAGATCTGGTGGACTGCTGTCATCACCTGCAAAATAAGAAGCATAAAGTCGGCTCTTATCGAGTTTGAATTCATCTGTCAGACATTCCCAAGCCATTTTAATTGCGCCTTCTTTGAAATAATCACCGAAAGACCAGTTTCCAAGCATCTCAAAAAATGTATGATGGCTATGAATTGGTTTTTTTGTAAATTTATTGAATTCACGTGAATTCATTAGCAAAATAGGTAACAGATATAACTTCCATGTACTTTCACAGATGCAAACTTACTACACATCTTTTCCAACATCATCCAAATCATTATGCTTTCCTCCCGCACGGATACATTTTTGAGTGTTCACAGCGCGTTTAAGCTTGCTCATTTCAAGATTAGGGTCGCATGTTCCTGTTCAAGATAAAATGAAACATAGAGAGAAAAAAAAACGTTAGGGACACACAAAAGAGGGATACTATTATTTTCTTAACAATAAGACAAATGCAAAGTTTTTGTAGTATATTCAACTAAGCGACCATCCGATCCGTCACAGACTAGAAATAGGATACAAATCGTAAAGAAGCGATAAAGACCCATACTTCCAAAAACTGAACACTTACCCAAAAAAAGAGGTTTGTACTGGTTCATACCAGCATTAGCAAATAACAAGGTGGGATCGTCATGAGGAACACACGGTGAACTTGGCCAAAAGACGTGATTATGTTTCTTTACAAAGAAGTTGATGAATGTAGATCTGACCTTATCCATGGGCCATTCTAGTTCGGAACTGCTACTATCAGATACAGTCATCGTAGAGACCTTTTCTTCAATATCTTTCGTATCTTCGCTCATTTTAGAGTTAACTTTGAGTCTCGAGTTTGTATTTAGGTGATTTGAGTTATACTTTGGTCTCCCTCGAGGATAACGAAGATGTCTTGAAGTTTTACAACAAAACCCAAAGGTTCTTATCGAAGTGGAAGAACTCTGTCGTACACCTCTTATTGAGAAGCACTTTACCGTTGAATCCGGATATTAATATATCGTAGCTATCACTTTTTTCAGTAATTTCGTGCGTAGAATTTTGTGATTCTTGATGTAAAAAGTTTAGATGTTTGACCCGTGGAAGTGAATACGTTCCAAATTTTGCTTCTTTGTTATGAAAAGGAGCTCCGTGTGAGCTCAAGTAAGTAGCAACTGTCGTTTGATATAGCAGGCTTATCAATAGCGCTGAGTCCAGAGTGTCAACTGTAGGTAGTAAGTAAATATAATCTTGGTACGTCTACAATCTTTATATTTTTGTATATCAACAAGCAATGCACTCATGATCTCCAAGAGTTTGTATAGCTTTGCGTTTTTGGTCACATTTTGAGCTCTGTTAGTACGTGCTATCAGACTAAATTACAAGCACCATCGCAAGCATTTAAAAGGATTGCAATTTGATTAGCCTATTATGAATTCACAACCAGCCGAGCAATTGAAGTGGTCAAAGATACCGAATTTTTAGAGCTATTTCAATTTAGCTGATATACCACCATGTCTTCATGCTATTAGAAGTTCATTTTTTTTGAAAATATAATAATGTTTTCATGTAGGGCATTTGAAACTATCCCTGAATACCCGAGTTTAACAAAAAGAAGTACAAAAATTCGAATTCAGTTTGAATTTGGTAATTCGAAATAGACACGATAAGCCACAACATTTCTACTACTTTGATGAATGAAATAACAATATTGGGAGAAAAATGAATCTAGGCATCCATCAAACTGCCCGCGCATCGAAAGTCTCAAATGCGAATACCACTTCAGGGATACCAGCATTCGATTCTTTGTCCAAATTAGCCTCACAAATGGGGGTAGATTTTACTGAGTTAGGCGATCAAGCAGAGCAAATGTGGACAACTTTGAACGATCTACATGATACCGACCCCACAGCCTATCAAGAATTTATACGAAATCAGGTCGAGACGAACAAGGAATTTATTCAAAACAAGAATCGAAATTCAAACACAAGAAAAATATTTCCTAATCCTGGGTTTATGGTTAAATCTGCATATGTTGTTGGATTCGAGGATGTTTTCGTTAACATTTGTCACCATGAAGCAATGCAATATCCATCGGATCCGAATGGGGCACACATTTCATCGTATACTGAAATGGATTCAAGGAACCTACATATTCCGTTAGTAGTTTCACCTATTCGAAGTAGGACTATCAGTGATAAAAGCAAAACAGCAATAATTGATGTAATTGTACATAAATGGTGTATACAGAAAGCCAAATCCAGCAACGTGTTCAGAGAAGAATTGATAGCTTTAGCTACTAAATCAGCTATGGAAGATTACAACTTGGATGTTGCAAATAACATGACTTGGGAGAAACTTGATCAACCAAAGTATAAAAAACTCCAACACGGTGATGAAACCGATAAACATGATGTTTATCCATTTGAAATTGATTTTGGTAAAAACGAAAATAAGATAGAGCAAAAATGCACAACAGATATTAGGTTTTCAGTAAAGAATAAATCTTTAGATGGTCCACCAGCATTGTTACAGGAAGGAAAAAACGGTGATCAATTCAAAATAACCTTGCCTATTGAAGGAACACCCCAATTAAATGAATCGTCTAGTAAGAAGCCTCTCATTCAGGAAATTAACCGACTGACATCAAATAAGGGTAACAAAAGTAATTTAACAAAGGATATGAAAGGCTTCCTTCTTGGTTCAAAAGCTAAGCGTCAATCTTTATATGATGAGAAGGGTAGTTCAGGAGATGGCTTGAACGGAACGGGAGGATCGTACGTTAAACTTTTATCGAAATGTCATGTTGTCGATTCTACCAAGAGCTCATCTAGTCAAGTATCCACCCAAAATAAGCGGGGAGGAGATCAAAGCTGTATATTCGAAAAAGAAATTCATAGGAAAGTGGAAAAAAATGGGAATGACACTTCCGTTCAAAAGAAACAAAACATGGGTGATGGTACATTTGGCACTGAATTTGATAGGCTTATCTCAAATATGAACCTTGAAAAAAATGCTTCTCATGCTGCAATTTCATCTAAAGAAAATCTGGTTTTTGAAAACTTGCAGGGCTTACCTGAACATAATAGTGCACTCAAAACCGAAAAAGATAAATGTATAAGTGAGAAGGGGGACGAGGAAAATAGAGCACGAAGAGATAACGAGCTAGTGCGAAGAAATGAAAGTTATGAGCATCATGATAAAAAATATGAGATCAATGAAGAATGGAAATCTGATGAAGAATTCTACTTGACTGTAACCTATTTGAATGATTTTGATTCGAAAGATCTCTTAACAGAAGCGGATCTACAAATTTGTTCAACTCAATTCATATTGACAAGAAAATCTGGTAAACAAATCATTCATAAGTTTAAAAGAAGTATCGATGCAAGTAAAGTTACAGCGACGTGCAAAAGAAATTCATTAAAAATTTATTACACGTAACAAAAGAAAAATAGAAATTCTGATCAACAGCATCTTAAACATTAACTTGACTACTCAATATCATAAATTCCTGATTATTCCACATCTTCACATTTATTTGCGTACTCATAAAACATCCAAGCTATATGCCCCCAATGATTATGGTCTTCAACACTACCTGGAACAACAATACCGGAGTGATCATCAAATTTACATTTATATTGATATTGGTAATTGAGAAGATCTGTCTGTCGTTTCCACTCAATACTAACAATTTCGTTAGAGAAATGCTTGTGGAAGAACGCATTGCAACTCATCATCAAAAGAGAAATCATAATTTTAAACATGTCATATGGGAATAGATCAGTCCAGCTCAAAACGGCCTGAATGGGCTGTGACGTCGTTGTATATCCAGTTACATTATGTTTCCACATTGTCTCGGATTCAATCAGTTTCCAGTGATCAGGAGAGTCGCCATCGGGATGCTTTGACGCATCGCTATTGGTTCTCCCAGATTTTCCATCATACCACCTTTTATTATGTGATTCCCACCTCCAGTTTGAAGAGTAATTATGGTTACGCGAACAAAGTTTTTTCTCCAATGCAATATTGCAAACCTTTTTCACCAATCCTTTCATTCTCTCAATTATGAGATCTTTATCTTCTTTCATTCGTTTGGCATGGTCAAGTTGTGCTATTGATATCATAAAATGCTTCTTATG
>Ga0209092_10000214_pt1 | contig 54969 bp, 70 predicted proteins | sample FraStrMetagenome_FD_187446 | JGI IMG/M metagenome (GOLD analysis project Ga0209092, IMG submission 187446) | Marine eukaryotic phytoplankton communities from Arctic Ocean - Fram Strait ARC3M Metagenome (SPAdes) (version 2) | ecosystem: Environmental > Aquatic > Marine > Oceanic | place: Fram...
GCCAGAAGAGAAGCGGGAGTTGTACTTAACGCCGGTGCAGTGTCGTGAGTTGATGCGGTGGCTAGATGAGCTACGAGCCGACATGGTCGAGTTTGCATTGTGTTGCGGACAAAGAAACAAGACAATCAGGCTGCTCAAATGGGCGTCGATATCTGAAGACTATACGATGCTGCATCTGGCGGGTAAGGATGCAAAGAACGGGCATACCACCTCGTTCGCGTTGAACAAAGACGCTCAGCGAATACTGAAGCGTCGATGGGAGATAAAGCAGAAGCTTGAGAAGTTGTATCCGTACCTAGTAAAGAGCAAACCGAAAGGGATTGAGTATGTGTTTGTTCAGGAACACCGAAGTGTTCGCAGTAATGGTAAACCGTTCTCGCAGACTTCGTTAACGAATGACACTTGGCGACGAGCTGTATCAAATGCAGGTCTACCCAAGGGAGTTGTGTTTCATACATTGAGGCATACGTTCGCTAGTTGGCACATTATGTTGGGAACAAATGAGCGTACACTGATGGACTTGGGCGGATGGGTTTCGGCTAAATCGATGTTACGGTATACGCACTTGAACCACGAACATAAAGCAAAGGCGGCGAGCAAGTTGGAGGGTATGGTGAAGCGGTCAGGATTGGATCACAGATAGTTTCTTTCCGCTGGACTGTATGTCCATACATAAATGTAACATAAGGTTAGAATGTAGTCTCTGGCAAAACACTTAAGTCATTGATTTTAAAAAGGAAATAGGAGTTATTTTGGTCACCATAGAAATCTTCACAGATTACATATGACCTTAATTCTCTTAGCTAAATCCTTTAAAAACAATAGCTTACAAAATGGGGTCAACAGCAATTTCCCTGCCAGAGATTACATCTTAACTTACTTTTGATTGCGAATTTTTGGCTGGCGCTTTCTTAATTTTCAGCCTGCTTAACATTTGACTTCGTAGTCTCGACATCGCTTGCCTGTGCAGTAACCTCATTTTAATACCAATCAAATCCTCTTGTTGATCCTACAAACCTGTTGACTGTGACATGTCACATATGGTATGCTAGTACCAAATCAACCAAAAGGAAATGCGCGATGGATAACCCCCCTAAGGATACAAACGACCAAGCCGAGCTGTTTAATATTCTCAAAGATAAATACGTATTAACTTTCGACTTCCCCTCCGAAACATCCGCAGACTATTACCATGTAGGCAACGTCAACAACATCGATTACTTCGCACCTAATGACGAAGATTGGGGTTGCCTTATTGCGGTTGACTATGATCACAAGCTTGCCGTTGACACTTGCCACTTCGAAATGCATGACATCGAAGGAAGTCCTGAAGACTACGCTTTTTATTTCCGAGACGGCAATCTACAAGAGGGTTTCTTCACAAAAAAGCTAAACGAATATTATTCCAAATATCCAGAGGAGAGTGAGGAATGAATATTGAATTCTACAACAAGGAAACGGGTGAAGAAATGAACAAGAAAAAACTAACAGATGCTGATTGTAGGTGCGGAGGTAAAGAAGATGGTACAGCTAGATACGCTATAGGATATATATATTGTGATTCCTGCGGCAGACGTAAAAAAAAAAGAGTGTCATTGTGGTGCAAGTGAATATTCCAAAGACCGTAGAAATGATTGGAATTCTATAATGCGGGAGGTGAAGTGATGACAACTAATCGCGAAATTGAGAAAGAGATCCAAGGCAGAACAGGTCTTACAGGCGTGAGGGTTAGCAAGGCGCAAGGCATGTGCCGCTTTTACAGCGACAACGACATCCCTGTAGATCTATCGCTTACAGACGCAGTGTACGTTCCTAGATTGAGTGACATGAGTGTAGCCGACTGGGCAGACACTCTTGAGTGGGAGCTGAAAGAGACGGGTCAGTGGGATGCCGTTAAACGAGTAGTGATTGGAGGTGGTTTAAAATGAGAAAAGCATTAAAGAACAGTGCGAGCTACGAATGGGTCTACGAGGACGTTGATCAACACGGCGACATCATCGACCCAATGTATACCGATAGTGCCGCTGATGCGTTTAGCTACGTTGCGTCAACGGGCGAAGGTCTTAGCTGGCAAATTGCGCTAGTCAAGAATATAGGTAGCGACAGCGACGGTCTTAAAGAGCGCGACTACGCCTATATAAAAGAAGGAAAATTACCGACGATGTTTCCTAATGAAAATGGGAAAGTGCCGCAGCGGTTCCACGACGAATTGAAATTGAGCGGGGCAAAATGACGTTGAATACTAAAGAGCCGAGCAAAACAATGACCGCCAATGAGAGGAAACAGAAGCAGCGCGATGCCATGCGCGAGAAAGGTCTGGTGAAAAAAGAAGTCTGGATTGAGGAAAAATACAGCGAGGCACTTACGGAGTTCGTTAAGTGCCTCACTTCCTCACACCTCTGATTTACCTCACACCCTTCGCTGCTTTGCGGTACATCTTGTTGTACAGGTCAAAGATCTTATTCTCGTTATCCAGTAACTTCTTAAGCATCTCTTTGCGTCGTGGTTCGGGAATGTTTTGAGCCTCTACAATCTTCCTTGTCTTGGAGATGTTTCGCAGATCTCTGTTGGCGGTTTTGTAAGGACTGAGCTTGCCGCCATCGAGAACAGGAATGAATGACTGATACTTCTGTCTCAAGCCAGCCAGCTCCTCCTTTGTCGAAGCCTCTTTCAGCCTAGCCTCAATCTTTCTAGTCTCATCCCAGTTATCATAGAATTCAAATCGATCCTCGTATTCAGATGGACTCTCGAAAAACGTACCAATGATCGGCAGGTCTTGCTTCCTGAACTCCTCGTCAGCCATCATGCGAGCTGCAACGTCTCCCGACTGGCTGGCAAAACGACCCACGCCACCCAAGAAGTACTCGTAGACATACTGCATCTTGTCGGGGTTGAAAGATAAAACACCGTCCTTGTACTTGTCGCCACCTGTAGCGTCGTTAAGGAACTGAGCAGCGCTAGTAAACGCCTTGTCCGTGGAACGTCTAGAGTTGTAAGCATTTGACTTCTCAACCATGAACGAGTTCTGCTCAATGTAGATGTCACTACCAAAGAAGTTCTTGTTAGCGAGCATGTCTAGATGCACCTCTAAAAGATCGGGGTAGAACCCTCTCGCCATCTCTTCCCATGAGTCACCGGATGACGGTGAGATTGGCGCGAAGTTGAGCATTACATTCTCAGCCAGATATTGAGCAGACTCTTCTGGAGTGTTAATGCCAAAAGACATCTCTGCAGATAGCCGACCAATGTTTGTAAAGAAGTTGTAGCCGTAGGACGCCGGTAGACCGAAGCCCTCTTGGTCGCTGTACATAAAGAGCAGCGATCTGTTCTTTGCATGCTCAGGAAGGTCAGCGTAATTCTTCTCGCCATCTTCATCTTCTTCAGAAGACAGGATGTTCATTACAGCCATCGTACTACCAAGCACAACTAAAGCTGCAGCCGTTGCTCTGGCATCGGTGTAGACACCTTTGTCGCTAGCCATAGCTTGAGCAATGTTTACGTTGCCCTGAACTGCCGCTCCGAAGAACAGATATCCGGCATTTACCTGAGCTGTGTTTTCACCTTTACGGTTAAAGTTAACAGTTAAGTCTTTAGCCAGTGTCGCAGCCGTCTGTCTGTCTGTTCCTGCCTTCCTAGACTCAGCGTAAACCGCGAGACGAGCAGCGTTCTCCATTGTCGAGTTGAAATCCTCAACCCAGTTTCCAATAGCGGTAAGCGCCTCTCGGGTATAGCCTCGCTTAAGCTTGTTCTTCAGTATTCTTAACTGCTCAGCCTGATCTCTGACAAGCATCAGTCCTGTTGATGCGCCGTCCTCCATGAAGTCTGCAGCGTACTGACCCATCTCGTTAATAATAGGCTTGCCACGATTTGTTCTATACATGGCTCTCATTGACGGGAGGTAGCTCTGCGCCATCTTCCCTATAAGGTTTTTGCCCTGCGTTCGACTGCCTATCTTGTCCTTCTCGGAGAGCGCATACATTAAGCCTGTCTGAACATCTCGAATTGGGTTAACCAGCCCCCATGAAGGGTTATAGTTGATCAGCATGTTTCTTCTGAACGTCTGGAAATTAGTCGCATAAGTGAGCGCCTTATCCATAATGCCGTTGTTTCTATCCAGCGCAGCAACGCTCATGTCTTGTAGGGCATGGTTCAACGTGTCGGACTCGAAGTAAATAAAGAACGTCTGACCACCTTTCTTAACTTGGACATACTTAGGGTCGCCATTCGGACGGGTATCCCTAGCCATCTGATCCAAATCCTGCATGGTCAGATGATCACTTTCCTTGGGAGGTCTAAACTTATTGTTGTATATCGTATAGCTGTCACTGTTACCCAGCTTACTGAGAAGGTCCAAGAAGGTTTGGGCGGTTTCGTTTTTTTGCGCCCGAATAATTTTCATCTGGACATCTTCAATAGCCGTGAACAACGGGTTGACCGGCAGAGTCTTTCGACCCTTAGCCTTCATGCTCTCACTTCCTACCACAGAAAAGCCGTTTGCCTTGGGCTTACGCTTGTAAGTGTCGCCTTCAAGTTCAGCCGCGAAGCCTTTGAGTGGCACATAGAAGTCATAAGTCGCTTCCCAATCTGCGACAGAGTCTCCATCCATCAGCCCAGAGCTAACCATGATCTCTCTTTGATGCTGGAGCATGTCATAAACCTTTGAGGCTATTCGCTCCATGTCGCCTTTAGTCCCTTCCGTCTCAGCAAGGGTCAATACGCTCTGAGCTTCGTCGTATGTCATGCCCGAGCCAGTGTCTTGAAAAGCTAGGGGGTCTTCTTTATAGCCCTTTAATTTTACGAGCAGACCTTCAAGCTGAACTGAATGGTCAACACCAACGTCATCGAGCAGAGTTTCTACCTGCTTCTCAGTGCGAGCAATGTTGCGATTTCTTTGCACCTTAACTTTCTCGGCAATAACATCGTTACGTTCAGCGGCATGCTTTGCAATTAAGTACGTTCCAATTGCATCTGGGTCCGCCTTTAACTCGGCAATCAAGTCGCCAAGAGGATCGACATAGTTTTCGTGGAAGTCGTTGAGGTCATTCTGAACCTTACCGTGCGCTAGGTTCTCCTGATCTCTTGGAGACAAATCGGCAGGCAGTCTGCCCACACCAAGATACTCTGCTGCTTGACGCTCAAAGTCTTCCTGCTGGGCATACTTATCAACTAAAGATTTGTAGATGGGTTTGTCTTTCAGCCTTCTCGACAGGTCAGCCTGACCATCTATCTCATCATTGTAGGTGAAGGCATTTGTTGACTGGCTACCATCATCCAGTGTGCCGGTCTCCTTGTTGACCTGTTTGTTTTTGATGAACGAGAAGTCGTCTACGTCGGCATACGTCACGTCTTTTGCAATGACTAAATTGCCCACTTGAATCGCTTCGCTAAAGCTAACCACTGGAGTTTGTGTTTCTAGGTCGTAATAGAACGAGTGACGCTCAGGATTCATCGACACCTGAGTCCAAGCTGGATCGTCCATAAACCGGATGAAGTCTGTTCTGTTCTGCTCATGATCCGCCGCAACATAATCACCTTCAATTGTGGCGATAGTGTTTTTAGCTGCGCCCAAAGCGATCTTTGACGCGGCTTTTTCTGGCACGGCAAACAAGCCGTTGCGTAGGCGAACGGTTGGATAGTAGCCAAGACGCCTGCCAGCTGACCCTGCGTTTGCGTTAGGTCTGGAGGCATGGACAGTGACAACATCGACGCGCTCATCTTTAGATAAAGTGTTCGAGTTGTAAGAGGGGATATCCAATCTTGACCCGTAACGAACGCCATCCTCAAGGACATCAGCCATCCAAAAAGTTTCTTTGCTGGGTGTGCCAGCCTTCTCTCGATTGGTTTTGGTCAGAGCGTTGACGTACTTAGAGTCGCTAGCAATAGGCGCAATCATGTCGGGGTTCATCGGCTGAACGTAACGACCTTCCTGCCTGAATATTTGATTCAGCGTGGTGGCTGTTATGTTGCGATCAATCCTGTCCTGCACAGCTTGCTTCAGCTTAGGGGATATTCTTTCTTGCTCAGGTCGTCTGGTCTCTCGGGCAGAGCGCAACCCTTCATCGTATGTCTCAACGTGGTAACCAGTGTCTGTTGTGTAAGGACCGAAGTACTCAGGGTCCAAAGCCATGAACACAACGTCAGGTTCGCCTTTGTTATACCTTCTAAAGGTTTGCTTGTCCCAGTCGAAAGGCGCTTCTGCATCATCCCACTTGAGCCTAGATATAACTTTCAGCCCGATATCTTCATAGATATGAGGAAGCTGAGTATCAAAAGCGTCAGCATAGATAGCGCCTTCTTCAATCGCTAGAGACCCTAATGCGAAAGTTACGTTCTTGTTTGCGCCGTCGCTATACACTGAAACTATTGTGTCGCCGTTCTCAATAGCAATACCAGCAGCACCGTCCTCGGTCATGAACATCTTCATTTTCTGATATTCAGACTCGGGATAAACGTATACGGCAGCGCCGAACTCGCTTGCATCCTTTCCAGATTGAATCTTGCTGGCGAATAGTTTGGCGTTGGTCTTGTTTGGAGCAAGCTCTATTACCGTACCGTTGAAAGAATCAACAGAGGCGAGGGCTGCTTTTACGCTGGTCTCAAGCTCTCGTTTAGAGCCAGATACTTTCTGTCCCGCTACGAGGACTTGAGAATGTTTGCCAGTTCTTCGTCGGAAGCTTCTGGATACATTTTCTTCATTCGCTCGACGTGCATTCTCAGATGGTCCGGCACTACGAATTTCTTTGTAGACTCGCTGTCGCTCATCTCGTCCGGTGCCATTGGAGGTACTACTTGTAACAGCTCCTTCAGAACCGTATTCGTTTGGAGTCGCCTTTCTTTCTGCGTAAGACCGGACGAGTTCGTCGAGCTTTTGTCTGTTGACTTGTTCTGATTCATACCAAGGTATTCCTTCATTAAATTCGCTAACCTTGAAAACTTTCGCAACTATACCACTCTTCGGCTTCTTGATCTCCTCTTTAAAATCTTTCCACTTACTTAGACTAAACTTATGCATCACGCCTTTGGAGTCTGCGTAAACGTAGTACGGCGTTCCTTTGTCATCCCTTGCGTAGATCGCGCCATAAGCAAACGTATTCATCTTTCCTTCTGGAGCGCCCATAAAGGCATACGGAGACTTCTCTCCCTTAATATCTCGCTCTAGACCTTGCATCGTTGGGTGGGCAACAACCTGCCCAGAATCTCTAACCCAGCTTTCCCAGTGATACCTGCCTACTGAGGCATCGTCGGGACGACCCAGCTTGGAGTACAGTTGTTTAATCTTTGTCTTAAGAGCATTCTCCATAACCTCGTATCGAGCAGCGCCACGCAATGAACTAAACTCGTCGGCAATGTCTTTGTATATGTTCTTGCCGTAACGATCCGTATCCCACATTGAGTTAAGCTGGATACGATCAAGAATGACCACGTCATCTCGCCCAATCATCAGCTGCACAAAAGAGAAAACCTTATTGTCGATTCCCGAACCCTGAACAAGAGATTGGAATTGACGCCGTACCTGCGCCGTAGAGATTGAACGGTCAGCCATAATGTCGTGCAGGCGCTGGAGTTTTGAAACGCCGTCACTATCTAGTTCTGACATCTTCAGCATTAGTGTGCCAAAGTCGTTAGCGTTTGATGTGCCGCCTCGCCCGAAAGACCCTTCTGGAATAGATTCCTGAACAGCGTCGCGCCAAACAGCAACGTCTGCATTGAAGGTTCTTTCTGCCATATGCTTTGGCTTGGTCTTGGTCTTGGGAACCTCGACCATGCGTGTAGCAGTCTGATCTGTGAAAGAGCCTGCAAGAGATTTTTGTATTAAGTCTGTGACAGCTTCACTGTTGGTTAACAGGTCAACAAAGCCAGCTTCTTGAGCGCTAGCGGTCAGCATTCTGGACATCAACCCCCATAAAAGGAGCTTGCCTGTAGCCTCTGAATCAGCTGCGCCTGACTGGTAAAGCTCACCCATTCTTTGCGCGGTCGCTAGACCTCGATTAGCAGCCTCTAGCTGGTCGGGCGTTAACTTGGAGTGCCGGTCTACCCAGCCGTCCATGTCGTTAAATAACTTTATCAGCCCATACGGGGGAGCAAGTGTTGTATTTGAGCCAGTTAAATCTCGCTCAAAAGATCGCCACGCCTCTGGACTAGCTAGCGCGTTAGGGTGCTTTGCTACAATCGCAGCGACTCTGCCGATGTGTTCGTTCGCGTCTGTTTTGGCAGTAAGAGATTTGACGGGAAGAGATTTCTTGTCAGGTAGTTCGCCCTTGGATTCCTCAAGCAGATACTCCGACCCCTTCTTAATAAAGTCCGCATCATCAAGGTCCGACTCCAGTTCGCCAAAGTCTCTCTCCTGAACGTAATCATAGGACAGGAACTTACCGTCTTCTAAAGTGATAACGCTTTCAGGATCTGTCTCAGCCAACAAGCCTTCAACTAAGTTGTCGAACTGGTTGTCTTCTAGACGTTTAAACTTGGTGCGTAACTGCTTCTCGGTTACCTGACCCTTATCGCTTATAAAGTCCCAAGCCTTGAATGTGGTATCACTCCCTACCTGAGGATCAAGCGGGGTGTTGTAAGATTTTTCTCCGGCGTCCAATAATTTTTTGCGGTGCGATTGTAGGGCGGCAATTGTCTCCGCCTTAGTCTCACCCAGCATTTCATCAGCGCCGGTAAATGTACCGTCAGTCGATGTGTACCACTGCTCTTCACCGGACTCGGCTTCGTTGTCGTCGAAGTAGACGGTATAGCGATCACCATCAGCAAACGTAATAATCTGCTCGCCGGTATCTTCCCAGTTATCTGCTTTCTTAAAGGTGGGTTTCTTGCTGGTCGCTTTGATGGCAACCTCTGTGCGAGGCTGCTCTGATGTTACTTCGCGTTCTTGTACATCGCGTCGTTCACGTTCCCTAGTTTCATCTTGCTCCGGTCTCGCCATTCCGGTATCGGCTCGTTCGCTTCCAGCGCTTGCTTCGCTATCGCGTCCAACTGTTGCAGGCTGAACGCTCTCGATGACTCTGGACTCTGGCGGTGCCCGAACTTCTCCTGATATGCCTTCAGGTTGGGAGGTGTTTGCGGGGCTGGTACTTGGATTGACTTCATCTTGCGCCTCTACTGTTTGGGCAGTCTGTAGGTTTTTGTCTCGTATGCCCTTAATGTAATTGTACGCTAAAGGAGCCTCCGCCTTCAATTTTTCTGGATTTGAATGAAAGAATGCGCCCAACTGAGCGAAGACTTCTTTCTGGTAGCGGAGGTTGATCTCACTGTTATCCTTGCTAGGATCTAATATCTCTTCTTTCAGGTCATTAAATGGGTAGTCAAAACGTCTGCCCACGTCAGTTGCTTCCGTCCAGTTATCGAAAACTTCCTGCATGATTTCGCCCATGAAAATCGACGGGTTCTCCGACGACTCATCGATGCGGATGTCAAAACTGGAATCGCCGTTGCTTAGATTAAAGGAGTTGTCAGCCGCGTGATAGATCTCATGCGTCATCGTCCAGCCAAGCTCACTCAGCGAATCTTGATCGGTTAGTGCCTTACCAAGAAGTTGTGTATTAATAGATATCCCGTTGGTATTGACGCCCGTCAGTGCCGGAGCCGAGACCTGAGATTGTTCGTGTACGAATACTCCGCTGACCGAGTCCACAAAACTTCTTGGTAAACCGTTAGCCGAAAGATCAGCCATGACACCGGCAGTCAATGTCTCCATCTCTCCCGACTTATCTCCGTAAGCCTCTTGAATAGTAGGAAGGTCCACGACCGTGCCATCCTCAACCCTAATGGCGATCCTTTGGTTTCTGCTAAAGACTCGCTCGACATCATCCATGTCTATAGCTTCGACCACCACATCCGTGTTGTTTGGGTCAAGAGCTTCTGGCGTGTTTGCTGCGACAGAAACTTTAAAAAGCTGATCTTGGATCGGTGTTTCTTGAGCCGACATGGGCGCATCGAACTTATGCTCATGACCGGACACCCTAACGCCTTCCCTTACGCTGGTAGACACTATCGCCGGAGCTTCAATCTGCTCGCCATCAGGAACATTGACGGGTTCTTCCTCAACGTCGGAATCTAACAACCTAGCTTCGCTCAACCGATCTTCCGTGTATGGGCGATTGGTCTTTGGGTCTAAAGCGCCTTCCGCATTCCATGTAATGGCTAGCTCGCCAGTAACAGGGTCGGTAGGTCTTTCGCTCGGGACCATGTCTGACCCTGCGACAGTGACTGTGCCGTTGGCTGCATCGTTCTTCGCTCGACTATACATCTGCCGGATTCGACCAGCGAACTCAGGATCATTGATGGATCGGGTGCGAACTAACTTGGCATCATCTCCAAGGTTAACGTCTGCATTATATCCCCCAGTCGCGCCTTTAAGTCCCGCGCCCACCACACCCGTTCCCGTGCCGAACAGAAATCCTGCCGCTGAAGCCTCAATAAGGGCGCTTCTCTTGCGCTGATTGCTTATGTAATCAAAGTATTCTCGGCTCTCATTCTCGGTGTAGTTGTTGTTGACCCAAGATATGATTTCTTCTTCGACTATCAGCTGCAAAGCCTCGGTTCCCGCCTCCAAACCCTGCTGCGTAGCCACATCCTTAAGGAAATCTCCAACCCACTCAGGCTTATCATTGACAACGCCCGAGATAAACTCGCCAGCCTCATCTGCTTTACCCTTAGGAAGAAACTTGGTCAGAGCAGAGAATGCAGGCAGGGCGTTAAGCGCTCCGATAGTTAAGCCTGAAACTACTGCCGCGACTGGAGCTTCTTCTCCGGTCTCTTCAAGGGTTCTAGCAAATGTGCTTGACGCACCTTGCTGAGTCCCATAAACAAAGGCGCCACCCGTAGCACCTCTAGTCGTCATCTTCTTTATCTTGTCTTTAGCAAACTTATCCGCCATGGCTCGGGCGATCCTCGCTGCCGCCTGAGCTTCAATGCCGTCCTTTATCAGCCTCTCGGTCGCCTGCTTCGACAAGGTCTCCGCCATCTCTGTGACGCCTTGCTTAACCGCACCCTTAGCCAGCAGTCCGCCAACTCCACCCGTGCCGACCATCCCAACCAGATCAGGAACAACAGAACCTATCGTGTAAGCAGCCCACGCGCCAAAGTCTGTTGCGCTATCGATTTCTTGGAACGTGCTGTCAGGCTTGTACTGTTCCGCTTCAGCTGTCTGCTCTTGGTAATACTCCATGCCCTCTTGAACATATCTATCACCAGCATTCTTTAGGGTTTCAGATTCAAAAAATTCTCCGGCGCCTCTTACCGCAGTTCCTGATAGAGCTTTAAGCCCTCCACCTAGAGCTTGCATGTTATCGACACCGCCTTTTAGACCACGAACGAAATTGCCGTCACCCTCTGGGGCTGCGGTTAACGTTGGATCGACTTCTGGGGCGGGATCTGGCTGACCTTCAGTAGGCTGAAGGATCGCGTCTTCTTCTTCTTCTCGTAGGGCATCTCTAGCTGCGTAGTACTCTTTGTTTGAGAACTGAGTAACAGACTTTAACGGCATAAATTCTCACCAATTATTGCAGTAAATTTAGAAGTTTTAACTGTTCGATTAATCCAAGAGCGTCTTCGATCTTGCCGTCTTCGTCGTAGTAACCTTGAAGTATTGATGCGTTCTGATAATTAAACTCAGCGTTTCTCTGCGACATAAGGTCGCCAAGGTTTGCAGCTTCAATACCTTCAGGTAATGGGGCTGAAGAAAGAGCTGAGCTTGTTTGGTCGAACCAGTCTGCAATCTTGAATTGCTCAGTCGTGTCGTCCGTCGGTCCGAAAAGCAGGTCGTGTTCTATCGTGCGTCTAAATTCGGCTGTTTCAAGATCCGACAGCTTCTCCGATACAGTGCCAACATTAACGTTTCCATAGAGAGCGCTTTGCGTGGGGCTTGCGCCGCTCTGAATACCTTTGCGAACCGTCTCCATCTTTGCGGTAACTGCCGCATCGAAGTCTTTGTTTCCGCCGTACATGGTGTGAATCTTTGCTGCTCGCACATCCCGACTGATTGCAGGAGCGATCTTATTGATCATATGCGCTGTACCAGCCACAACTTGAGCAGCCTCTCCGAATTCAAGGTTAAGAGGCTGGTTGTCGGAAAAGTTTCTTGTCGCGGTTAAGGGAGGAAAATAAGGATAAGCGTTTCCTTCTCTATCCTCAGCCAAAACGTACAAAGTTCCGCTTAGATTATTGCCGTCGCTAGAACCTACCTCATGAAGACCTTGACCCTTAATTCTCAGCCCTTTGCCTTTCATCCAGTCGGGGGCATTTACGAATGTCTCGTCTATCTCTCGACCAATAGCCGCTGATTTGTTTAGACCTAAAGCTCCGCCGAAAGCCGCCCTTAACTCGGGAGTCATTTCAGAGTTTGAGCCGCTAGCCATGTCACCCATATAGGTCTGTATCGCAGCCATGCTTCGAGCTGTCTGTGGAGAGGTGAGGTAGCCAAGGTTAAAAGAAGACTGACTATCGTTTTCATCTATAAGTGAAGATATACGCTGATAGTCCTCAGGTCCGAGACCATTGGTCAGAGATGTCCGTGCGTAGTTGTAGATCTCTTGCACGTTGAGGGCACCCTGCTCTCGATCTATCTTCTGATCTCGCTCGTCAGCCTGAGACCTGTAGTTTTCTTCTTGAGCGTTGTTCTCAGAAATCTCCGACAGACCTTTCTTGTACTCGATAGATTCAGGGTTGGTTTCATTTTTGGCTTTAACAGATGCCGTCTCTGCATTTAATAATGCAGCCTCACTGCTTACTCCTGCGTTAACAGCCTGCTGTTGGGCTGTCGAAGCGCGTAACCCAGCAAGACCAGCGGCGCTTTTTTGAGCGTCGTCTTTGATTCTCAGATCCTCAGCTCGAAAAGCCGCGAGATCTTCGCCAGATTTTTTCTTATCAGCCATGTCAGCCTCAAGGGTGTCGCGCCTTAGCTCCCTATCCTTAACATCGTTGATCATCCCGAAGCCTGATCTAAATCCGTCTGAAAAACCTGCCATGATTTATACCTAATCGAATAGTTTGTTGATGAGGAACGCCGCGCCCAAGCCGATAGCTATCGGTCCCGCTAGCGTCATCAGAGAAGCCATGGCTGCTGTTGAGCCTGCCCCTGCTGTTCCAACCGCAGTTGCTGCTGTTGTGCCTGTTGCTGCTGTTGTTGCACCCGCTGCCGCCGTTCCGGTCGCTGCTGTTGTGCCTGTTGCTGCTGCTGTACCTGTTGCTGCTGCTGTACCTGTTGCTGCTGTTGTACCCGCTGCCGCCGTTCCGGTCGCTGCTGTTGTACCTGTTGCTGCTGCTGTACCTGTTGCTGCTGTTCCAGTCGCTGCCGTTCCGGTCGCTGCTGTTCCAGTCGCTGCCGTTCCGGTCGCTGCCGTTCCAGTCGCTGCCGTAGGAGCAAGAGCTGTCGCACTTGAACCCACTGGAGCCACTGGAGCGCCTCCCACTATTCCGGCTGCTTCTGCCGCTTTTGCCGCTTTCGCTGCTGCTGCCAGATTGTTAGCCCCAACCATGCCGCCAATGCCTGCACCAGTACCGTAGGTCGAAGATTCGGCGGCTTTCTCCTGCGCCTCCATGCCCATTCTCTGCTTATTTTCAATATCCTCCGCTTGGGCTACTGCCTGCAAACCTTTATTGGCTACACCTCGCAACCGTTGACCTACCGCAATCATTGTCATTGACCTGTACTCCTTGCTTTCTGCGAGATGCCCGATAGAGAACCTGAAAGGAGACTCTGCCGACGATCACTGTCACGCAATCTTGTATCGTTAAGACCGCCGACTAAACCGCCTACAGCAGTGGTCGAGTTGGCGACATTGCTATTGCCTTGTAAACCCATGCGACTCATGTCTCGGTTCTGCTGACCCTGAACATTGGACACGGCACTTCCCATATTTGATCGAGTGTTAGCCAGATCTCCTGCTAACGACTTCGTGCCTGTTGCGGTGATTTGCCCTGCCATAAAGTTTTCAACAGGTGCAAAGCGCTGGTTGTAATCTTGTGTCTGCGCCCTAATAAGATCTGCGTAGAGCTTGTCACCCGGATTATGTCTGGTACTCATGCCCGCGTACTTGTTCGGATCGATGTTTGAGTAGGCGTTATAATTTTGAGTCCCGTAAAAAGCATCAACCTGCTGCGAAACATCTGGACTGAGGTTGCCCAAGTAGTTTGCGTAAGTAGGATTCATTAGACCCTGCCTCCTAGTCCATAACTTGCAGCCATACCTGCCCCTGTGCCTGCGATTGAAGCAATGCTCTGCGAGTTGGCAAAGTCTCTCTGAGCCGCAGAATCTGCTCTATCTAAGCTGCCCTGCATACGGGAGATGTTTCCGTCCACGGCTTGCGCCTGCAAGCCCTGACCCATTTGAATGACGTTGCCCAAGTTTTGATACGCTGAGTCCGTATACGAAATACCAGCGTCGCTGCCAGCAAGCCCCATGCCTCTAGCCTGAGCTTCGCGAAGCGCACTTGACTCGCCTACGGCTCTGCCAGAATTAGGGTCTAACCCCATCTGAAACTGACCGCCGCGCATGTCGCCAAAGCCTTGCTCATATATTGCCGAGGTCTGGTTCTGAGTCGCAGCCATGGATAGATCAGATGCACCGTCAGCAAACATCGCCTTCGTGTCATTGATATACATATTTTCTAACGGGACAAACACATCACCGTAACGCTTCAACGCATTCGCAGCTTGTTGCGCTAACGCATTTTTACTTTCGCTTTCTCTTGGTTCGTCACCACCACCACCGCACATACGCTATACCTCTATCTTTAATAAAGCCCCGACCTGTTTGAAGCCGTGACGTTCTAATAACTTTTGGTATCCATCGCCCGCTATACCCGAGGTGATCCCAACCGCTATCTCAACGACATTTTTTTCCTCAGCCCACAAGCCGAAGCTTGATATCATTTTGCTGATAGCTTTGAATATGCCTTTTCGCTTATCTGGCTTGAAAACGAGTACCAGTTCTTGAGCTATTTTTTCGTCGGAGAAAAAGTACTCGACTACATTCCCTAAGAAGAATCCAATTAACTCGCCGTCTTCCTCCGCCACCAACATGAAAGTATCTGATGAGGGGGATGCGCCTGCCTTAACAAAGCCATAAGCCTTACCGTCCGACCATCCGCAACCTTTGTAGTCGCTGTTTTCTTGGAACCATTTGCCCAAGTCATTGATCTGTTTGAAGTCTTCCAGCGACGGATTACGGACGACAATTGCCATAGACACTGCCTTTAAATTGTTTGGTTTTTTTTAGCTATATTCGTGTATAAACGAGGAGCTAATTCGGGGTGAGATGTTCCGAAGGGTCGGAGTCCCGCATACCCTTATCATACTTTAAAATCAAGTAAATTACTAAAATAATAGCCATTTCTGCTCTGTTAGAAACAGGTTTTTAGCCTTGTAAGATTCGCTTAATCTCTACCAAAATCGAAGGGTCTGAACTATTTTGGGCGGGCAGTTTTAATGGCTTGCCGCTTAGCTAATACTGCGTCAGCTTTAACACCAAGAGACAAGCCCGCAGCGCTTAAAGAATCTAATGCTTCCCAGAGTGCCTCTTGAGATTCAGCATGATCAATGGCTTCGTAAGCCACCTTGCGAGATTCTCCCGCGTCCTGAACCAATGTACGTCTAGACATTAACAACAACCTCTCGAGTGAAATGGCGCACATTCTCCAGCAGGAATCGATACTCGTCAGGGAAAGCTACAACACACTCAAGGGTGCCGTCATTCTCTTCGCTTATAAAACCATCTGACCAAGTGACCGATGTTTCTGCGGGTATGTTAGTAAGCGTGATGGTGTATTCACCGTTCGCGTTGACGACTGCTTGTGTAATCGCTGGAAAGTCCTGCGTTTGCCTTACAACCCCAGCATCAATGTAATTCGTATCGGGTGTGAAAACGTCTTCAGACTCAAGCAGCAACACTAAGAAAGGGCTGCTTGGCTCCAGCTCAACAGGCTGAATAGGGTCAATAATCATCGATACAATGAAACCATTAGGTTCATAAATAAATGTGTAATTCATTTCTTCATCCCTGTCAGCGTAAGCACACAATTAGAGATTTCAAAATTAGCAAACCCTAAGTGAATACACGTAACGGTACATGTTTTTGTGCCTGTGAATGCTGCCGGAATTACAGAAACTGCCACACTCATGCTGATACTGCCTTGCAGGTTAGGACTGGATATACCGATACCAAAAGGGATCTGCTTGGTCGTGCCGTTCAGGTTAATTGTTACGTTACCTAAGTATCGAACATTTAGGGGTACAGTACTTTTCACGCTTGCTGTAAAGAGCGCGTGTACCTTGCCCCCTTCAGGATTAATAGTGCCTGTAGCGCATATTCGCGAAGGGTTAGCTGCGCTCATACTTCGAGTTGTTCCGTTAAAACCTTCCGGTACTGTAACGGCATTGCCAGCAATCTTAACGGTCTCAACGGCTAATGAATTGATCTGAGCGGTGTCAACACCAAGGTTTTTGATGATGACCGTTGGCACACCGCCAATAGTCTGTGACGTAATTGTCGAGTTATCTAAATTGATTTTAGATGCGTCAATCGTGCCCGCTCCTATTACCTCACTGCGTATAAAATCTGTCGTAATTTTATCCGCGCTTAGCTCCCCTATCTTGGCATTAGCGATTGACCCATTCATTATAAACGCGTCAGCCATATACACACCAGCAGGAACAGCTACTCCATTAAGCGTAGTTGCAGTTGCCTGAACGACAAAAGGCGTTGTTGCTGCCGTGGTGTTACTACCGCCTCTCATGATGGCAAAGCGGTCTGCGTTTACTATGAACTCAGAAGTAATGTTCCCCGCAGCATTTGATGTGCTTGCTAGCCCGAAGCCTGCAACTGCTCCGTTGGTGTCAATCTTTACTGTGTACTTAGTCTTCAGACCGCCAATATCGGTTGCCTGAGTAGAAAACTTCGTCTCCATTGTAGTGGAGCCAACGTTATCGAGACGAAATGTGGTAGCGTTTACTTTGGCGACAAGACCTGTGGTGGGATCAGATACAATTGAACTCAGCGAACTCGCCGTTCCATTCAGCGTACCCAAGTTTGTAGTGTGCGAACCCAACGTTACACTCATCCCAGCGATCTGACCAATAGGAGTCGATAAGCTCGTCGCAAGCTCACCAGAAGTAATTGCGCCATTAAGCGTAGTAAGTAAGAAACTTACGTCGGGGGCTGTTTGCCCTCTAGTTCCTACAGATGAGTTAAATGGTCCAGCCACGCCGTTCTCGTTTACAGCTCTAACCCAATAGTAAAAGTCAGCGGTTGGTCCGGTGGAGTCAGCATATATACCCGCAACCGTTCCGCTCACTTGAGCGATTAAGGTGGCTGCAGCAATCGCGTCTGACGTATGCCTGTACACTTCCACATAAGAGTGACCCGCATATGACTCTAAGCTCCACGTAACAATAATGTTTTGGAACGCGCCATCAGCAGATAGATTTGTAGGAGCAGGGGGGACATCATACGCTGGAAGATTGCCTGTCGAAGTCAACGAAAGATCGGCTGAGCCTCCAGAGAAAACAGTCGAACCTGCCGCAAGTGTTGCAATACCGCTGTCGAGTAAGTCCCTAGCAGTGATAGCCCTGTCTAGCGGATCGCCATTAAATCCCGCCAGAATATCGACGCTGTTCTTAAGCGTCTCGGCAAATCTGCGGTCTTGTCCTGACCACTTAGCTGGTACTGGCATGTTCCCTTTTTTAGGCACCGATTTCCTCCGCGCTTTCATAAACGCACACTTCATTAATTGGCACAGAGCCGCTTAGTTCTATCTCAAACTCATTAGCTTTGTAACCACTAGGCAATCTGAAGATGTTGCTGTTAGCGACAGTTTGTGTGTGCTTTAACTGCCCATCCGCATATAACTTAAATATTGGATTGGGGCTGTAGCTGTCACACTCTACTTTCGCGATAGCGGGGTTGATCGGTCTGGGGTTGTAGAATTTCTTTCCCCGCCAAATAAAATTCTCGCTAGAGCTTCCCTCTGCAAAAACCACCAAAGAGCCACCCACAACCAAATAAAGTCTGTCTGACTCTAGGTCGTTAAAGCCAGCCGTTGCATGAAAGTCCAATTTGACGAATGAGTTCTTCCCACCCCTAGGGTCAAAGATGAAACCCTTACTCTCCGTTCCGTTGTTGTAGAAGGCGACATAATGACCCTCCCACTGAAACGCGACTATCGATGATGGCGTGTATTCTTGCCACTGGTCTCTGGTAAAGGTCTGGTCTGTAATCAAATTCAAACCACTCTCGGTAGCCATAACCAATCCGTCGGGGGATGAGTACATAACAAAATCACCCATATCAACAACGGATCGCTTGGATACGCAAGATAGGGAACTGTCCACTTCCATCATGCTCATTGACGATGGGTCGAGACCCTGAATGATTGCTGGCTTCTCCTTAGTTAGCACTAGTAGACCAGTATTAAGCGGGGCGAGAGCAACAATGTCAGACTTAACTGTTAGCTTGTACTCGTCAGGATAAGCGTGAGGCTGAAAGGCTTCACTGAAAAAGATCGTTTGACCGGCGAACCCAGCAAGGATTCCATTGGGCATTGAGACTAAGCCCAGCATTGGTCCTTCATGATGATCGGCGCTCACGTCATCAGCTGGTGCGTCAAACGTAGACGTTGGAATTTCTTCGCCCAAATTTACGCCAGCAACAGTATCAGCAAATGTGTCGGTTGCGATTGGCACATCAGCCACGAACCTATAAGTTCCGCCCGCGTCCGTTCTATACACGCGCTTCTTTAGAAGATTGTATGCCCCAGAAGGGTTACTCGGAAAGTCTAAAGTTACCGTCTGATCGGTATGCACATCCACCACCTGAGCAGCCTCGGCATCACAGTTAACACCTTCTTCCCCGTAGTAAGAAACATACGTAAAAACGTATGATCGCGACTGTGGAACCTCAGTATCAACGTTTGCTGAAGTCGAGGGAGACAGCGTTACCGACGTTAGATCTTCAGGCTTTGGTATGCCTAGCCGGTAGTACGTGCTGTTACCTACTATCTGAGCAGTAGTCATCTGAGGAAAGCCGGAGGCTCCAGAAGCGCCCGTTATATAAATTCTTTCGTGGGGGTCTTCAGCGATAGGCGACCTAGCTATATCGATATCTGAGTTGCTAGCAATCCATACTGAGGAGTTGTACTTGTATATGCTTTTAGTTGCAGCCGAGATAGCCCCAGTAGCAAAAGTGACAGAGCTGGAAGAGTTGCTTTTCCAAGGCTCCAATCGACCAGAGTCAAGCCTGCAGTTAGTCGCAACCTGCGCCATATCGTCGGGGAGCAATCTGGCATACACCTTGGGAGCTTGCCCGCTAAATACTTGTAACTTAAAACCTGTCATTAATTTTTTTCCTTCTTGTTCATTACGCCTTCGAACGCGCCGCCGCCAAAATAAAAAGCAATGATGGTCAACATTATCCAATCAATCTTGAACGCTGTTATAAGGTCTTGAATCTGACTGGTGTCATTGCCCAGAAACCACATGAACAATACCGTTACGTAAGAACCAACAAACGTGAACCCAAAAAGCATGGCGAGATATCTTTGCGCCACTTTAAAGGGGGCGTAACTGCTTAGCAGATCAGTCTTGGCTTTCGTCTTCGCCTCAATCGCTTCTGTCTCGGACGTGTGCATGCCATCTATAAGATCAAGCCCTTTACTCAACACATCTCCGCTGCCTAACAATGTCGCTAGAATTCCCATGTCTACCCCTAGTTATAACTTAAGTTTCACTACCTTCAACTCAATTATTTTTGTTCCACAGATCGAACAGCACTTTGACTTTCTCCTTGAGCGTTTCCTGATCAGCATGAAGCTTGGCAAGCACGATCACCAACGTAATAAAAGAAAGTACGACGGGCCAGAGGCTGCCGATTACGCTGAGTGCTTCCATCTACTGCCCCCTTCCTTAAGTTGCGGTGTAAGCGTTACCAACAGATACCGCTGAAATAATGGCTGACATGTCTTCACCTTCCCAATCAGTAAGCGCAACCATAAGCTCGAGATGCTCAGTGTTTCGATCTACACAGTTTTGTCGCTCCAGCGCGTCTTCATCTGCCATTTGTTCGCCAGCAATAACAGCGTTTATAAGCTCAACGCTGTCTTGCGATCCAGCGTAGTGCTGTGCGCGTTCTTCTTCTGTACGTATATTCATAACGTCTTCCCTATTATAGTAATCATGTGTTTCTTCCTCCATAAAATTGACTCATGGATACTGCTCCACTAGCTGGAACACTTGTGTTCACCGTAGCGCTAGTTGCTGCAACGCGCCTGCGAACGCGGTAATAGTATTCCGTGGGTCCACCCTCGCCACCGCCGCCAATCGAGGTGTACAAAGAACCTCTTTGATACTCGTATCCTCCGGCAGTTACCGTCGTACCATATGCACCGCTGGCTTTTTGCACGTTAGCCCATCGAATGATGTCGGATGTACCTATCGAGTACCAATAGTAAGTAGAAGTGTTGCCTTGGTAACTCGACCAAGCGCCAGCAGCACCGCCAACCGTAGTCGGAACATTCGCCCCGCCACGGTAGTACTCTGACATGCTAATAGGGTTAGCCCCGCCGAACTCGGATTGGACTTGTGAAAGACTAATAGCGCCTGATGTTTGAAGCGCCATTAGCTAATGTCCAATTGAGTCTTGAGTGTATCTATCTCAGCTTTCAATTCTTTAATTGATTCAATCAGCAAGCCCACCATGTTTCCGTAAGCTACCGTGAGTTTCCCATCGTCCATCTCCGCTACCGCTTCAGGCAGAACCTTGAGTACCTCCTGTGCAATAACCCCTGTCTGACGAGTCTCTGGCATAACACCTGTCTCCGCATCAGGAGCGAAGTCAGTTCTGTCAAAGGTGTAGCCGCTTAACTGACAAACCTTATCAAGAGCTTCTGGGATTACTTCAATATTCTCCTTAATTCTAATGTCAGAGTAAGCAGTAATATTGCCAGTAGCCGTATAGTTACCCGCGAAATCCCAAGTATGCTTGATACTGCTAGCACTCCAGCCACCTAGCTCCATCTTGTTTGCTGTGGACAATCCAAAGTTAACGGCATAAGCACCAGCGCGGTGAAAAGAGATCACGGCAGGTTTAGTTGTGTTACCCCTGATGGACATACTTCCGCCATCATTATTTGCAGCTACAGTCGCAGAAGTGGCGACACGCCCTATGATCAGCCCTCCCCCAAGGTTAGATGTACCTGTAACAGTTAAACCCACATCGCAACTCCATACCCCTGCATCAGTACTATAGGCAGACCAAGCACCCGCTGCAGTCAAGAACCCTATTCTGTTAGAGTTGCAGTGTAGTGTACGATAGCCTTCGTCTGTATCCTGCATGTATATGTTAGAACTAGTGGTGTTTCCTACGGTTAGATTACCCGCTATAGTCTTAGCGCCAGCGGTTAAAGCTGTAGCTGTAGTAGCTGTAGTAGCACTACCAGCAGTATCAGCTCTCGCCACTCTTACATTGTTTTGACCTCCGTGGTTGGAAGTAATGTGCCAGTACGTGTTATCCCAGTTATTAACTAAATGGTAAGTTCCGTTGTGCGAAGTTGACATGAACCTCAACGCAGATGTTGCAGTTGCGGCAACAACAGCATCACCAGCATGCCAAACTTTATTAGCACCTACATAGTGTTCACCCGTTGAGGATATTACTCCGTTGTCTGAGCCTAACCACACCTTGGCAACACCAGCCGAGGCAACATACATACCCCATCCAGATTGTCCGGTGAAGTTTATGAAGCTTGCATTAGTATGTGCGTAACCAATTCCATACATGTTGTTGAGTGTCGTAGCGAATGGCTGATAGCCTGATCCGATAATATAGATAGGTCCAGTATCTGTGGAGCTTGCGCCCACGTTGTTGTAACCCCCCTCTAAGTAACCAGAGTTATATAAGCTTCTTGTGAAAGCGCCAGATGCCTTTACATCTCCAGTAACATTCGTGTCCACATTCAGCGTTATTGGAGTTGCACTAGAACCAATAATCAAATCATTGTTAGTATCAACTTTCAGCACAGACCGCCACTGAGTGTCTGCCTGATTTCGTGCCTGAAGTAGTTTGTTGTTACCTAGTCGGACTCTTTCAGATGCCTCGATGTTGCCAGAGACATTGAGAGCACCTGCCATAGTGACTGCGTTGTTGTCGTCTAGGACTATCCCTGCGCCACCAGCTTCACCGTTAATAAAGTTTAAATGGTTGCTTGAGTCGAAAAACATACCTGAACGGATAGTACCGCTGTTGGCTAAGTTTTGAGTAACTATGCCGAAATAAGCGGCAGCACTCGCGCCAGTGCTTATGTTGAATATCTCGCTGTAAGCAATACCGTCTAGGGTTGCGTTTATAGTCAGAGGATTTGCGATATTGGCGTTTATCGTAGTAGCGCCTGTAACATTGAGGTTTCCAGTCAATGTTCCTCCAGCTAAAGGCAGCTTGGTGGCAATATTATTTGTTACTGTCGTAGAGAAGTTAGCGTCGTCACCGATTGCAGCGGCAAGCTCATTTAAAGTATTGAGTGCCGCAGGAGAAGAATCGACAAGGTTACTTATCTGTGTGCCGACATACGTTTCGGTGGCGTAACCTGCAGGTAGCGTGTAGTTGTTAGCTCCGATTGCTATGCCGTCTAGCTTGGTGTGGTCAGCGTTGGTGAAGTCATTCGTAGTAAGCCCACCGTCCCCAATTGAGTAGGTGGTATTAGTGTCTGTGGAAGCTATGGTGCCATTAGCAGCTATAGTTATATTCGTGCCAGCGGTAAGAGCGCCTACAACATTAGCGGTATCAGTTACATCAGCACTGACTTCTATACCGTCAAGTTTAGCGCCGTCAGTTGCAATATTTCTCGCATTAACAGTGCCACCAATAACAACATCTTGACCATCTACTGCAATACTTATCTGATCGCTTGCGTTGACCTTCAATAGATCAACCACCGTAACGCCATCGGCTTCGTAAGCTTGGATAGGCTCGTCGTTAGCGAGATTACGCGCTGATATTCTATCTGATATTCTTGCTGCCATGATTTGCGCCTATTAAGTACGTACTAGATCTGGTTTTTATGCGTTTTCGAGTGCTGTAATTCTGTCAAGTAGTGCCTCATTAGAAGCCTCAATCACCGCAATCCGATCAAGTAGCTCACCAATAGCAGCTTCCAGAATAGGGACACGCTTGGATTGGTCAATGCCAGCGGGTGAGACAGTCTTCTCAGGTGAGACTTCATATGCCTCCAGCTCGCCAGACTCGATCATTTCACCAGTAGGCTCACCTTCCTCGTCTAACTCAGCAACCATTACAGGGCGTTCACCCATAACAGCCTCCTCGTAGACAGCTCCTATCCCAAGGTCTCTTGGACCTTCGCCTTCAGAACCACCGAAACCAACTTGTAAGTCAGCAACCTTATGAGCGTTGTAACCCCAGACAGTTTGTGTTGGCTCAGATAGGAAATGAAACTCGCCTATCAAACCTTGATCACGCGCTTCTAGAATCATCGCAGACGCACCCGTGATAGGTGTGAACTCAGACTTCAAGCGTGGGTCAGAACTGGTAGTGTAAGAAGTTGCTGTACCTGAAGTTGAAATTGTACCAACGTTCCCATTTGGGTTATGGAAACGCATCATCCATGCCAATGATGTCACTGTCGTCGACGCGGCAACGTATCCATCACCAATACGGATACCCCTTGTTGCGCCTGTGGATGAAAAAGTCTCTTGGGTTAGAGTGCCATCGACATCAAGCGTTTGATTAAAAGTGGCATTGCCGCGAACATTCAAGGCTGTATTCTTGAATATGCCGCCTATCTCAACTAAGTTTTCTCCAACGTTCATACCGCCAAATCGGACATCACCACCGCCACTACCTGCACACAGCGCTATATTATGACCCGTGCCACTTGGGTCACCCGTTGGATGAGCCGCTATAGTGGCGTAATAAGTGCCATTATTTCCAAAGTATTGTCGTGCTGAGTTGCCTGTCCCAGAGTCTAAGACGAGGGACGCTGTGGAGGCTGTATCTATTTTTATAGTTGATCCAGTAGAAGTAAGGTTGCCAGATACAGTGGCAGTAGATGCAAAAATATCCATAGCCTGAGATGTCGCACCTACCTCAATTACATTACTTGAACTCATCCGTAACATACGAGCCGTGCCGCCACCCGTTGTCGTCCCACGAAAGGGGACATTATTGGGGACGTTGAAGCCGCCTGTGCCTGTTGTTGTGCCAGTGACATCGAGAGCACCGCCAACATCGACGTTGCCAGAGAACGTAGCCGCACCTGAACCATCTATGTGCAACCTAGGATTACCATCACCATCTGCCAATACAATGTTGTTACTAGAGGTTCTTATATCTAAGCCGTTTTCGTTGCCATCAAAGGCACCTAAAATTGTATTTTTGCTACCAGTAGTTACTAGAGAGCCAGAGGCTTTGCCGAAAAAAGAATTCAAAGTTCCCGAGGTTACAGCCATCCCCGCTTGACCACCCATAGCCGTGTTGTCAGCAGCGGTAGTAAATTTCAGAGCTTGGGTACCAGATGCAGTGTTGAAGTTGCCATTAGCGTTAGTGTATAGAGCATGCAAGCCGAGACCGACGTTGCTAGATCCGGTAGTATTTGCAAATACAGATTGTACACCTATTGCTAAATTGTTATTTCCGGTTGTACTAAAGCGTAAAGATGCTTGACCAATGCCCATATTATTACTGCCGGTCGTGTTTGCATACAGCGTCCTAAAACCAATTGCAGAGTTACTCTGTCCTGTAATGTTGCTGAATAAAGCCTCCATGCCTACAGCCACATTTGAACTAGATGCGATATTGTTTTCTAAAGCGCCTTTACCAACTGCCACGTTGTTATCACCGGTCGTGGTATCTTTACCCGCGTTGTCACCAACAAACGTATTACCAGTACTACCGCTTGCAAGATTAGTGCCTGCGTCAACGCCTAAACGTAAGTTGCTTGTTCCGGCTGTAGTAGTAATTAGATCTGCACCCGCTGCAAAAGTTACATCACCGGTAAGAGTTCCGCCAGCTTTTGGTAATGCAGCACCAGCAGTCGTAGTAGTAGAAGTCAGTACTGCGTCTCGTGCTGCTATATCTACTCCATTAACAGTACTAGCAAAAGTTGCAGCGCCACTGCTATTTATATGTAACCTAGGATTGCCATCGCCGTCAGACAACACAATGTTGTTGCTAGACGTTCGTATGTCTAAGCCACCTTCGTTACCGTCAAACGAACCGAGGATTGAATTTTTATTTCCGGTAGTGATGTAGTACCCCGAAGATTTACCGGAAAAGGTATTGAGAGCGCCTGTGGTTAGTGAGTACCCTGATTGATGCCCCGTAGCCGTGTTGTTAGATCCGGTGCTAGACCTTAAAGACCGAAAACCATGCGCTACATTTCCACTTCCAGTAAGGTTGTATAGCAAGGCTTCGCGACCTGCTGCTGAGTTCTCAGTTCCGGTAGTATTATTTTTTAAAGCTTGATAACCAAAAGCCGAGTTGGAATCCGAAGTCGTGTTAGAGTTTAATGTTTGAGCGCCAAAAGCCGAGTTAAACCTTCCCGTCGTATTAGCAACCATCGATTGCGAACCCGACGCTGAGTTGTTTTGCCCAGTCGTATTCTCCTTTAAAACGTTGATACCAAATGCAGTATTGAACGCGCCCGAGGTGTTAGAGCCTAGGGCGTAGTAACCAAATGCGGTTCCATAACCTGCGGTAGTATTAGAGTTTAATGCGCTCTTTCCGACGGCGGTATTGTAATTTCCCGTAGTGTTACTTGATAGAACTGAGCCACCGATTGCCACGTTTCCCAGACCGGTTGTGTTAAATTTTAAAGTGCTGTAACCCAAAGCAACGTTGTCGCCGCCTGTCGTATTAGCTTTTAACGATTCATAACCAAAACTCGAATTACCATTTCCTGAGACATTTGAATATAGCGCTCGGTAGCCAATTGCGACATTGTTAGCGCCCATATTGTTAAACGCTAAAGCTTGAACACCCCCCGCGACATTCGCAAAACCCGTAAGGTTAGATTGCATTGCCTCAGCTCCGAAAGCCGAGTTGTTGTTGCCCGTAGTGTTGGATTTTAAAGCGCGGTAACCAAAGGCTGAGCCGCGATCTCCTGAAGTATTTGCCTTACCGGACTCGTCTCCAACAAAAGTGTTACTTCCGCCACTGCTAGTAATAGAGCTACCTGCGTCAACCCCTGCACGGAAGTTATTTGACCCTGCTGTTTGAGTAATTAGCTCGATGCCTGTTGCCAGTGTTACATCACTGCCGGAAATTGTTCCGCCAGTAAACGCTCCGCCGCCGCCACCGCCTGATGAGCTAATGGTCCCGTCTGCCGCTATAGTGATATTAGTGCCTGCAGTTAACGCGGCAACAACATTGGTTGAGTCTGTTACATCCGCACTTGCCTCGATGCCGTCAAGCTTAGTGCCATCAGTCGCAATGTCACGCCCGTTGACAGTGCCTGTCGCGGTAAAGTTACCGTTCTTTAGAAAAGTGTAGCGGATGGTTGTATCTTCACGAATGTGAAAGTCGTTAATAGTAGGCATGAGGTCAATGCTAAAGTCCCCGCTGCCAGTTCGTATCTTCACACCTGCAGCGCCAGTGTTAGTGGGTTGCAGAGCTATATAACTACCAGTAGTGGAGCCAACAAATATATGATTTGCGGTAATATTTGATCCAGCAGTAATGTTGCCCGTTACAGAGAGGCTAGAAGCATGTCCGTAACTGCCCATATATACATTACCGCCGTCATTGTTTAGGCGGAGGGCAGCAGTGCTTGTCCCGTTGTAAGCACCGATTTCATTACTGTCCATTTTAATCTTAGTGCCACCACTATCTGGACCTATTTGAAACGCATGCCCAGTTGATGTCGTCGATGCGTCTGTAGTAGACGTTAGTCTAATTTTTGCTTGGGTTTCGCTACTTCCGCCTGCCCCAAAGCCATAAGCATCGCTCAACCGCCCAAAGTTGATAAGTCTCCAGTAACCATTCAGGAAGCTGAACTCAGCAAAAGTGCCTTTGAGGTCAAGAATGTATTGAACGTCAGTTCCCTGAAAAAACGTCTGACCATTACCATTCAGCGTAAGTGGGTTAGTATCAAACTCGTCGTTAAGATCCGAGAAGGCAACGACAGTACCCACAGCAGGATTAAGAGGCATTAAAGTTGATTGCCCTCCTGCCGCTAAATATCCACTGTTGGGAACAGCAGTCGTTGGCATAGTGGCGGCATAAATCCAAGTGAGTCCGCCAGCTGCTGCAACTTCATTCAAACCCCCAGCGGTTACTCGTAACTCACACTTATCCCCCGCCGAGAAAGCCCGTGCAGACGTGTTGTCTTGTGCGCGAACAACTGTAAGGGTGTTACTGCTTAGTGCGGTGACCTTTACAATTTCAACGTTGCCGCTCGTATCTTCAAATGTGACATATGCGTAATCCGAACCGCTAAGCGCAGGGAACACGCTCCCGTCCGCGACTGAAATGCTCGTCGCAGATGTAGATGCGCTAGATGCCAATGTTGTTTTGGCGTTGTTCGAAAAAACTACTGCCATGCTTACTACCTCAGAGTATTAGTTGGATTAACTTACTGTCACTGTCCAAGTAATAGTCATTGAGTCACTTGAGCCTTTGTTGACAACTGCGAACACTGTGCGACAAAGCATGTCACCAGCGGAGGCTGCGTTGAATAGACCTGCCTCGGTTATCGCACCTGTCCCTTCACCCGCGCTAAACGTGGCGACGTAAGTGACAGCTGCTCCAGAAACAACGCTTGAGGTCAGCGCGTTACGGTCAGCTTGACTGCCAAGCGCTGAATCGGCAGCGGCGGCTGCAGTGGAACCAGTACCAATCGCCATATGCGACATGGCTGCTTTGGTCGTGTCCTTCATACGGCTTGCAACGTATTCTTTCCCGTCAGTTACAACAAGGTTGCGTACTTCTTGGACGACTGCATCATTGATAGCAATAGACAGGTGTCCAGTCATTTGAAAATTATCGTGTAACATTTGTAGCTCCTAGTTAAGCGGCGAAGTGTTTAACGCGCTCGCATTTAGTACGGATGATGACGTGGCTGACGCCATAGTTATTTGGATTGATTCAGTGAGCGACGCGGTGTCCGAAAGACCCTTAGCGAAAGAAGCTACAGACTGCTCGGCAAAACTTACTGCGTCTTGAAATGTCTTCTCTGTAACGAAGGTTTGTATATCAGAGAAGCCGATGACGTTATTTTTAGCTGCGGTAGAGTCTTTGGTTATCGCGTCAACATCTGTGAAATCATCAAGTACAAAAGCGTCAGAGAACACTCGCTGGAATACCGCAGACTTAGCGAACTGTTCTGACAAACCAGCTGAATCCTCGAATGGCTTTGAGACGACAACCGCCGCTTGCTCACCAATATTCGCTACATCACTTTCTGTTTTAGCTACAAACATCGAGGGTATGTCAGCCGCTACCAGCGTCTCTGACTTGCTTAGCCCAAGCGAGAATGTCTGCGTGTCTATTACAGGGGCACTGTCTGCGAACTCTCTAAATATGTCTAGCAGGAGAACAGCGTTGTCGCCCATGCCGAATGAATCCGTCTGCGGTTTGACCAATGCAAGCTCAGGCTCAGACAACAACCCAAAGCTATCGCTTAGAGAATTATCAAGCGCAAAGACTGTTGCATCTAAGAACGCATACGAATCCTTTAATGGGTAGATGGTTCTCTCAGCATTAACGTGTATGTCATGCAGATGAAGGTTTCGCCAGTTGGATATAGCCATGAGTCTTGCAAAGCTAAATGACGGAGATATTTGTCGGCTTGATATTGAAGCAACAACATTCTTTTGTTGGACTGCCGCTGATGCTTTTCGAATAGACGCAGATAACTGAAGCCTTCGGTGTATAACACCAGCTTTAAGTGAGCGATACTTTACCGAAGCATGGATAGCCATTTGCTTACCCGAACTGAGATCGGACTTTAAGCTTTATCAAATCAACGACTGTCTGCGTTCGACCACTCGAATCAGTGAACTCTATCTCACCTTCCAAAACGCCTGTTGAGGCTAGGGTATCCGAGTCGAATATGAACGTAACCTTTCCGTCAGCCGCTGCGGTAACTGTTCCGAGCAGCGTATCTATCAAGCCTGTCTGCCCAACGGTTCTAACTCTCATTCGGACAGAGCCGCCGGTCAGGTCCAAAGCAGCAAACGTAGTCGGGTCGTCTGAATCGAGTACAACTCCTGCTGGCGACGTGTTGCTGTCTTTCAGCGTGATCTCTATCTCGGGAAGCTGATCGCCCTGAACAAGATCAATGGTCGTTAAATATGCCATTAAATAAACTCCCTCGATTTGGCAGTTAAGGAACCACCACTAAAGCCATATTTCACTTGGCGAATTACTCGACCTACGCTTCGCTCAAACAGTTGCTTATTTACTCCGGCGGCATTTGGGTTTGACCACGACTGAGAACTCATCATCTGGAGCCGATACAAGGCGCCGTGAGCGATTAGCTCTCTATGCTCTTTGCCGATTGTGTCAGGAATGCTTGAGCTGGTAGACGTAGGTTTAACCGAGTACATAACGCGGATTGTAGCCGCTGCTGCGGGAATAGGAGCCAAGTAGAACTCAGTGTTGTCACGTTGGGCATAGTACTGTGGAGAACCTCTAGTGCTTTCATCTCCAAGCCTATGCAACAGCTCGCTGTAACTCGTAGGCTTAAGCGCGGTAGTGTTTTTGAATATATCGATTATGTGATTTAGCTCAGTGCCAGACGGTAGCGATACCGCGTACTCATTGACTCCGGTAATAACCGTCATAAATTCTGGCTCGGGCATGTAGATGTCCGACCTGCTGCAAAAGTCAATTGCAGAATCGCGTATCGCCCGTTCAATTATAAAGTCGGGAGCGCCCTGCGCCTCGGATCGAACATACACATTTAGGTCAGAATATTTCATTACATTGCACCAGCAGAAGCAGGCATCGGAGTAGTTGCGACATCAGCCTGAGTCTTTACGCCCAGTGCATTAGCGAAGCTCTGATAGTGCATCATCGCTCTCTGCGGGTTACCAGCAAACTCCGAATCCTTTTGGTAAGAACGGTAAAGTACGTAGTCCAACAGGCAGTTTGCGTAGACATCATCAATGCTAATCACCTGCACGTCCGTGTCAAAATTAGACACCGCAATCTCTGAGGGAGATGAGCTGTAAACAATTTCTAGGCTATGAGTGCCGGATGCGCCTTTGGGGTATATGTAAAAAGTTTTAGGGTCAGCCGGATCATAAATAAAATGCTCGATCTTATTGGTTGAGGCTACGGTCTCATGCCAGCTAGGAAGCGTCTCATCCAGAACACGCCTCTGCACTTGGGTAACGGCTCGACCGTCCACGTTTCTAATCACCTCGACCAATCGTAACGCCGCACTTGGAAGTGTTTGCTTACTACCGTTGGCACAATCAAATGTAGCGTTAACCATCTGCGCGTCAGGTCTGTGTAGCACAACTTCTTTCTGTGCGTCGTTGAAAAACTTGAGAAGCTCTCCGTTTGGGAAACGGACGTTCGTATTATCCTGAAGGATAATTGCAGCCCGATCTAAAACATCTACTACTTTAGTTGTCGCCATTGTCAGTCTCCCACTCGATTATTTGCAAATCGGGGTTGTTTTTAAATATCGGGTTGTATTCGAATTCGTTGCCAGTAATCACATTCTTAACCCGTTTTGGGACGAGTTCTTTCTGAGCTGGCTGAGGGTTTGCTTTATTTTTAGCTAGTTGCTGCATCTGCTCTTCGAGCTGCGCGAGCGTCAACCGTCTATCCAACTGAACGCCAAAGTCTTCTTTGGCTTGAATGAATACATCGTCTTTCTTAGTGTTAGATTTTTTAGGCATCAGCGTCTCGCTAAAAACAGGGGAGCAATACTTGTTTTTTTAATTCCAAGTATTGCCCCGCTATTTAGTTGTCTAACTTACGTCCACTTACCAACTACAAGTGCGTCTGGAGTAATGACCTTAGAGCCGTATACTTTCAGACCGCGAACTTGATCGCCAAAAGTTTCTTGCATGCGAACAGTTTCAGTGTTGGTGAACTGTGACGCGAAGGACAACGCTTTAGGATGACCGGCAAGAATGTGGGTATAACCCGCGTCGGCGCCTGATGCTGGCTTGTAAACCATGTTGCTTTGGAAAACCTTGAATCGGTCAACCATGCCCACCATTCCGTTGCGGAGAGGTGAAGTGGCATCGCCGGTCAGGTAAGCCTGACGCAACTCTGACTGCTTAAGCATAGAGATGAACTCTGGAGACAGGACAATGAATCGACCTTCTTCAGGAATGTTCAATTCGTCTAATTGCCTAGAAATAGCCAAGACGTTTTCGAGGATGTTTGCGGAGGTCACAGTAGTTTGTGAGCCGATAGTAGTGGCACCAGTTACAGCGCCAGCAAGAACTTCCGTCTCGACTGCGATACGCATACCTTCAGAAGCATCAGTAGACGCACCTTCTAGCATGTTGATATCAGCCTGAGCTGCAAGCACGTCGTCAACTTTAAAGCTGTAGTACTTAGCTTTATCGATAAGCATTTCTACTTTAGCAGTAGTCAGCTCTTGAGTAGTGATGGAGCCTGAGTAATCATTGATGGTTACAGCCGGAACTGTACGTACAACAACCTTGTCACCTTGACCGGAGATTTCACCCTCGTAGTCGGTGTTGCTGATTTCGGGTAAAATTGACTTGCTGTAAAATTTAGCCTGAAGGAGTTTAGAAAACACCTCTGGGATAAAGTTAACTTCAGAGTTGGCACCCGTTGAAAATTGTGAAAAAGACATTGCATTACCTCACAAGAGATTAGCGGCGTATAGATCCACTTTCCATCGCTTTGAGTATTTCTGACTGATGCTTTTCAAACGTTTTGTTTGGCATCCTCATGATCTCATCGACGGTCCAGAATTTTTTATCGCCTTTTAAATTAGACTTTCTAGCCTTGGGCATCTTCGGTTCTGCAACCGATTTTGCTCGCTGTAAAGTCTGCTCTTGCAGCGTTGGAACTGGCTCGCCCATATCCGCTTTAAACCTTGAGAGTACATTGTTCACATCATTAGAAGACCCTTCTTGTATCCAAGTCTTCGTTTGAAGATCCGCATCCTCTAACCAGTTCAACCAGTCTGCCGTATCAATAAGTTGATCGACATCAGGGTGTACTGTTCGAATCCGCTCAAAGTGCTCGGCTTGCGCCTGCTCTTGAATCTGCTGATATTTACTCTGTTCTTGCTCGGCTAAAGCCTCTTTGGCTGCACCAACTTCATCTTGCGTTTTCTTCAACTCATCTAACAGTGGTCCAGCTAGATCAGGGTAATCTTCCCTTATCTGCGCCAGCTTGCTGTCATCTTTAGAAGATTCCACAAGTTGACCTTTCAACTCGGTGACACTTCTGATCAGGTCGGCATTTTGCCGCTTCAAGTCAGCAGTCTCTTGAGTTGCTTTAGTCATTCTCGCCTGAGCGCCTTTCATTGCTTTCTCTGCTTTTTGCAAAGCAGTCTTCAGTTCAGAGTCATCGCTGCGTACCGACTCTTCTTCTGCGTCCTCATCCGCTAACATCTCAGCCGTGTCCGTGGGATCGGGGGCTTCTACTTGCAACTCATCGGGTTCTTCTGAGGTGTCCTCTAGAGGTTGATCCGCCTCTGGGTTCTCAGTCCTACCTTTAGTCATCTGCTCGTACAATTCTTTAGCTTCAGCTTCTAGTCGCGCTGGGTCATTTCTCTTTGACATTATTAATTTCCTTCGAGTCCCGCACAGGGATATTCGTTAGTCTATTGCGGATGTCCTTTTATGGGTCCGCGCTTTGTCTAGAACGGCTTTTGCCGCGTCTTCAAGGTCGAGCATGAAACGAAGCTCTAATAGCCTGCCTTGCTCAAACCTAAAATTTGTCTCATCTGCTTTTTCTAGCAACGCCTGAGCGCTGTCGAATCTGGCTTCAATTAAGTCAGAAAGGAGCTGCCATTCCGGCGTTGCCCTGAGGCGGAGGACCGCCTGCGCCTGCTCCTTGTTGCATTTGAGCTTGGAGTAATTGTTGTTGTTGTTGTTGTAATTGCTGCTGTTCAAGAGCTACTTGCTCCTCAGTCTTTATGATTTCGTCGGGTTCAATATCCATGCTTGAAGCGATGTCTCTAAGCAGTTGTGTCCGCTTGATAACGCCGCTTTGGTCTTCACCAACAATGGATAGGAATTGAAGTAACCTTTGGCTTTGGATCTCTTTCTGAACGAGAGAGGTGCTACCTCGCGCAACAATTCTTAGATCACCCTTTGACTTTTCGTTAGTTCCAAACTCCATATTGAAGTGAAACAGACTCTCAATCATTGGTTCAATCAAGAAGTCGTCAATGTTTTTGATCGTGCTTTTCAGTGCAATGTTTGCCGCACCCATTAGCATGGACATGCCGGTCGCCGTCTTGTTTAGACCCTGCGTCTGCTCACCATGAGTGTAGGAGGGTAGTGATGTAGTCTCGTCAGCGAAGCGACGGAATATTTCTACAATCTGGTTCAGTCCGTTAGCGTTCGCTACTGGTTGATACCATCTGACAGCAGGCATAGATCCGTCTCCACCTTCTCGGAGAAATACTCTCCAAGGGTGGATGTCGGTCGGGTCTTCTCCTGCTGCAAGCAAGTCGGTGTTTACCTCAACCATAGGACCAGAAGACAACGCCATGTTGTCTAGCCAAATCCGTGTTGCGGTATTCATCGTTCCCTGACTGTCACGCATCATGCGAGGAACGCCAGTACCCCAAAATTGGTGCGGGGAGCGCTCATAAGGGAAGATGTGATAAGGCATCTTGTATCCAGCAATAGGATTCAACATAACCTTTAATACTTTGCCGTCGCATATCCAAACACAGGCTGAGTAGTCATCTGATAGGTCAGCGTCTTCATCAAGCTCTATACCGTGTTCTTCAAGCTCATAACCATCAACCGTTCCCCAGTACTCCATTACAACGAAGCGGTTGGATTCAGAGTTCTCGTTAATACCTGCGATTCGTCGGCGGGTAGTTTCGTGATCCTCTTCGGTATGGTTGCCGCTACGGTGAACCTTAAGGAGGTACTTGACCATCTCGCCGTCAAACTGCGGAAGGTCCGATAGGTCTCTCATCTGCCTGCGCGTCAAAACATGACGGCGGAACAAACCATCGCAATCGTCTAGCGTAGTGCAGTATGGATCGGGGTATAGGTCGAAGATACTTACGCTCTCAACTTCAGGCGCGACAGTCTCAACAATGCTCAACGAATATGCTTGCTCGCCCGTCTCAGGGTCCAGCATCTTTGAGTAAGACTGCTTCTTATCTATGCGAACAGTGCCTGACTTAACCGCGCCCGAGCCAAAGATACACGCTTCAAGCATGCTTTCTTTTAGCTTCATTTCCGCATTGGTCTCAATCAACTGATCTTCAATATCAATGGTCATGGACTCAGCGGCTTTCTTCGAGATTTCTTTTTCTACTTCTAGAAACTCGACCTCCAGCTCCTCCATTCGGTCGGCGACCAAGTCCTGATTCATCATCGGGTCTTGACCACTAGCCTGCATGATCTGATCCATAGCCATCTGGCGCATTTGCATAGCCTTCAGGGGATCGATCTGAGGAACAGGAGTGGAGTTTACTGAGAAGAAAATATCGCCGTGCTGAAACAACAGGTCAATGATTCGGCTGTAAGCAGCCATTACTTTTGTTCTTGTTAGCCCGACGAATACTTTTGATCGTGATCCAGACGCAGCGTTCAAACGTGCAAGTACATCAGGCTCATAGATACCCTGATATTGTCTCAGGTCTTTTAGCCATTCGTTCTCGGTTTCTTTACGAGCGTCTTTATATTCTTGGAATGTACTAGCAAGGCGAGAACCCAGACTCTGCATGCTTTGCGCTTGCGTACCGTCCGATTCTTCTTTCTCAACTACCTCGCCATCATCGAACTCGTCGAACTCGGCGTCATGCATACATTAATAGCCCGTCACAGGATCTAGCGATTTAAATCGTTGTTTTATAATCCGGTGCCGAGGTCTCGGCATAGAGGCAAGTCCATGCAGCGCAATAGCATACGCCATCACCCTATCATCATAACATCCGTTCTGTGAATTGTAACTACCTTTATCATCTATAATGTAAGTTCGCAACTCACTTAATAGTTCAATGTCAGCCACGCCACTTTCGCCCTGTCGCAACAACGTAGCTAAGTTGTCAACGATGAGAGGCTTAGTCTTACTGGTCGTTAAAAAACCACCGCGCTTGGTCAAGCGATCTCCGTAGGCGCCGTCAACGGAACTCTCCACAAATAGATTTGAATACCCTAAATCCTGTATCTTTCTAAGAGTACCGAGACCGTGGTTGTTTCGCTCTACCACTATATAAGCGTTGTTATATCGCTTGCCTAACATCGCGACTAATGCGCCGTAGTCAAACGGATCGATGTGTCCGTGCCAGCAGGCAACCTGATTGCCCTTGGAGTCTAAGACCTGAGCGCAGCTGTAATCGCCGTAAGCAAGTCCCTCCGCAACATCAACACCGATGACGTAGCTCTCTTCTCGGAGAGGCGGATACCACTCTTGGTAGTTGCCGTGTTCTCGCGGTATTAAGACGCCGTCTGAGATGTCGCCATAAAAGTCTGCGGTGTAGCAATTATTTTCACATAGAGATATCGCGGACTCTTCAACGAAGCACCGACCGGAGGTCAAAAATGCTTCGAGCGGGGTACTAGGGTACTCCTGCCTAAAGAGATCTGTGCCGCCTAACTCGTCAAGTTTGGCGCGTCTAAACGAGAGCTGCTCGTCATCTAAATTATATTTCTGGGCAAGCTCATACTCTTCGGGGGTGGCTACGAAGTACGGCGAAACTTTTTTTCTGTACTCCGGCATCCAATACCAAGGGATAAAACAGGTGACCCACTCAGACTCTCCGCGCAGCGATTTCATGACCTGATCATAGAACCAACCGCCAGCCCCGTTCGCCGTGCTTTCGAGTATCACTTCGGTGTTTTTTCCGCCGACGGTCTGCAATAGACCTGCAACGATGTCTGACCCCTGAGGGTAGAAAGCAACCTCCGACCCATGGACGAATCTATTTGTTTGCCCTCGACCTGTTTGGGTGGACCTTGCCGTTCCGACTCGATACCGTGAGTTGATCTCATCAAATACAAGCGTTGACGCCGACTGACTTGCTAGCGGCGGTTTAAAGGCTGGATGCGGGACGTTGTCATAGAAGTGGCGGACCATGTTAAAAATAGCGTTGGTCGATTCCGCTAGGTGAGACAGTACAAACGCATTCGCGTTGCGATTTTGCGTGACCTTCCAGAAGTTTCTGCCCTGCGTGTAGGTAGATATGCCGGTTTGGCGGGCTTTTAGCACCAATGCGCGGACATTTCCCTGATCTTTTAGCTGTTGTTCGAGCATGTTATGCACGTATATTTGCGCTGCATTCAGCACAAAAGGCTTTGTTTCGCCCTCTTTTGTCACGATCTTTAGTACATTCTTGCTATATAAAGGGAAGTTGCCCTTAAATTTTCGCGCTATTGCCTCAATTTCCACTCTTATTCACCACTGCACGGCACCACCAGACTAAGTCATGGTCGTTAAGTGTGCTTCGCATTAAATTGACGCGGGAACAAACCAACCTTACGTTCCCCTCGATGTAGCCTTTCGTTATGTCTATCCGGTCAGGGCTAGCGGAAAGGTCCGTTTGTTCTGTAGTCAAGTGCATTGGCAGTTGAGATACAGCGCAATATCCACGCTGTTCGTCGTATACCCGCATTAGGTAGTCGAGAGATACCACTTTACCTTCATAGCCCTTCGTCTTGTGACGCTGGCGAAGTCCTGTCAAACGAAGCTGCAGAAATCCTCTAACGCTAGCGTTCCAACGATTCTTATCCACAAGGGCTTTGCATACCTTGCACTGACTACGGGAGTCAGCAGGAAACTCGCTTAAGGTTTTGGCAATGCCGCAGTAGGTGCATGCTTTACTATCAAGCGCCACTCTATGTCCCTCGTAAGCTTCTCGAATTGATCGACCGCTTTCCTACTATTGCTTACAGCTATTCGATCACCCATGAGTCCCGTACCAAGCCCAATGCAACCCTGAACATCCTTCGGATAATTAGCCGCGTGAATTAGAATCCACGTCCGCTCTGCAACGTCCTTAACATGCCAAGTCTCACCAAACTTTGGGGATTCCCGCCAGCCCATTCGATACTTCCCCTCAGGGATACATGAGACGTTAGGCTTGTTATCTAGCCAAGGGCGCTCAATCGTGTAGAAGCGCTCACCAGCCACCTCTATTACGCCTAGCGTTCCATCAGGGTGGTAGGCAAACCGTCTAAGCTCGATGTCAACCATCGTTAGCGGAACCTCGCTTTTCATCCCTGACAAGCTTTCCAGCAGGCTGCTCTGGGGTTTTTGGCTTCCTAAAAATACGGTCGAATCCTTCATTAAACTTAGAAGCGTCTTCAGGACGGCGGTTATCACCCTTGCCATAAAAGGTCTCTCTCGAATTTTTCATTTGATTAGCGACCCTTCTTAGCTTTCGCTTTTGGCTTAACTGCGGCTTTCTTCTCCGCTTCTTTTGCTTTTTCTCTACCTTCTTTCGTATATGCAAACTTCTTACCATTAACCTTTGGCATAATTAGCTTCCTTTTTTTTTGTATATTTTTTTGTATATTTTTCTATTAGTGATTTGATATGTCCCCCCCCCCTAATCGACGAGGTACAACTCCGAGTCAAGGTCTTCAGCGTCTTCTACAAGGCTCTGTAAGGCGTCTTCTATTTGGGCTGTTAAGTAGTACAACTGCTCGCCAAATCGCAGCGAGGTGACCATGGGGACGATGTAAGCCTCAAAGGTGAACTCATCCATATCCAAGAAGTTACATGCGGTAAAACGATGAAGTAATACTTTTTTCATTTTTTGCCTCGGTATGCTCACAAGACCCGTAGGGGGTCAAAATACGGTGCTGGTTACTTAGATCACCCCCATGGAACCACACCACAGAGCCGCCGATCGACGCCAGAAACTACCCCCCCCCACCCTCTATACACACGTCATGCACACGTCATTCGAGGGGTATCATCCTGACTAGATGCTATCTACCTAGTGCAAGTCGTTGTTATCTAAAGGAAGTGTTGAGTCGATCTCGCCAATGTCGTCGTCATCTAGGTCCAAGTCAGCCAAAAAAGCCCCATTGAACTGCACAATTTCCTGCTTTTCGGGTGCAACCCAGCCTTCAGCCTTGAATAGCTGTTCAATGGCTCTGAGCCTGTCCGAGTCCTTCTCTGCGGACACGCCGAGATCTTCCAGCCGACTCACCCACTCAGCCCTTCTATCCTCTGATTCAATGCTCATATTCGCTCTAATCGCCTCAATTGATGCCTTAACACTAATATTCTCTAATAATCGGAATGCTTGAACGTTTGGGTGGCGATAGCCTGCTGACTCTGCAGATCTGGTCGCGTTGCCGCTCGCCATATAGTTATCCACAAACTTCTGTTGGCGCATATTCAATGGCTTAACTGTTTCGGCTGTCTCTGTCTCTATGTGCATTTGATACAAACCCTATAGGAGTATGTGGAGCTGGGGTGTGGTTTCGTTTTTCCCGCCCTACAAAAATTTGCCGATAACCGTGATGGCTGCGGCGAATAGAATCCAAGCCGCTCGCTCTACTACCATGCCCTTGCCTGCCGCTCTGGCGACGGTTGTCTCTGTGTCTCTGATGTTGCCCTCTAATAGATCGAGCCGGACCTCGTGACGATCCAGCCGTTTATGACTGCTGACTAGCCTCTCATCTATTCGAGCCAAAATGGCGACTGTGTCGGTCAATCCGTCGAGCTTCGCCTCTATCCGATCAAATCTTTTTTCAATGTCCAATTGCATACCCGCAGCCAGCATTTGTAGAGGCATTGCCTCGTTTATGTGTGGTCGAATTATATCATTAAAGTAACTTAATTGATCTATGGGTGTTGACATTCAATCTAAGTGTATTTTAAAGTGACTTCTCGACTGGTTACTTACCAGTTGATCCGACCCAGAGGACATGGGGGCGATTGGAGAAACTGCAGCAGGCAGACGCAATAATCGAAACGGCAACACCATTTAGTGTCTGCGACTACAAGTCGTACTGATGAGGACCAGCAAGTCCGAAACACTAATCAGCCTGAGGAGGCACAGCATGAGCAATTACGAAATGTCGGAAGAGGTGAGGAAGTCAGAGGTAGCAGCAAGAGAGGCTGTTGTTTATGAGAAAAAAATAGCGACATGGTTGGAAGCTAATCCAAGCATTGGTCAGTTGAATGGCGCGAAGTTTTACAGAATAGAAAATGACCACTATGTGATTCCCGTCGAGCCGTTCGCCATATTGCCGACTATCCAAGCAATCAACCCAAAGTACACCAAGAAGCTGCAGCGCATGTACAAGCTTGATCGCCAGTACAGCGACCTTGCAGACGTTCACGGCGAAATTTGGGATAACGGTGTCGTTGATGAGGACACCCCGTTCGGCGAGCGGTTGAGATGGTCACATGACCGTGCATTGGAAAAGCTGTTCGACAAAATGGACGCAATCGCTGCGGAGCTGCCTAAGCGCGAATGTCGAAACTTTGACGTTTGTTACAAGGCTATTCATGGCTACGAAAGTACAGCAGTTATCTATCACATATAGCAGTAACCGGAATCAGGGTGGGGTTTGTTTTTTCCCGCCCGCCAATTTTTAAGCCTGAGGAGGCAACCCATGATCGTTCAAGTACAGATAAAAAATAACTACGGCAACCAAGCCGTGTATCCAACCTGCGCGGTAGGTGAGACCTTTGCCCTGATAGCTGGGACCAAGACCCTCACTGATGAGACCCGTTCACTAATGAAGCGACTGGGGTATTCCTTCGAATTAAAAGTTGCGGAGGTCTCTCTATGAAAACCATTTTAGTTTCAAAAGAACGCACCACTGAAGCCGAGGTCGCAGCCTACCTACCAGCCAACTACAAAATAGCTGATCGAACTGCCGACCACTTCATTGTGACTGGCAAGGATCACGCAGGGTGGACCGCCGAGGGCTATGTCATTCCCCGCTTGCAAAGTGGGTGGTTGAACGCCGTTCTGTCTGACGAGCTGCTAGCTGATTACTAGCCGAAACACCTTTCGAGGTGTCACAGAAAATCATCGCCTGAGGAGGCAGCAACATGACTACATTTCAACAGCAAAATATACACCCTGCCGTTAAGTTCGCGTGGGAAATGTTGGCAGAGCCAAGCACCAACGCAAAACGCAAAACGGCATTACGTCAGGATGCGAGGCAACGGCAGTTTAGAGACCCACTAGCCTGTCGGGCAGAGCTTAAGCAGAGCATTGACCACTGCAAAACCAGTGACGGCTTTGTGTATCTCGCAAACTTTTCGAGGGATTGCGATAACTTCGAGCGCACATGGATCAGCAAGGTGCCTGCCCACATAACAGCGGTGGAGGCGCATGAGGATCGCCTGCATAGAGACGCTGAGGGTCTCACCTACTGCAACCTGATCGAGCAGGAGGATGCAGATCACTTCCAGCCTGAAGCTCGAGACCGCAATGCCGAGTTTTATAACTACTGAGTAAGCACTGAGAGCGCCTTCGTAGAGGGCGTTCAACTGTATTTATTCAATCCAGCCTGAGGAGGCAACCCATGAAAAAAGACATCAAAGAAACCATCACCGCTCAAATGATCGAGATGATCAAGGAAGCGCAAGAGTCAGGCGCTGACTTCACCATGCCATTCAAGACGTTAGGCGGGAGACCACACAACGCCCTGACTGGCAAAAATTATCGCGGTCTCAACGCGCTTTGGCTGGGCATGCTTGGCGCCCTAACAGTTGCGACCTACAAACAATGGGCTGAGCTTGGATATCAGGTCCAGAAGGGTAGCAAGTCGATACCGATTTCGGTGCCGATGATAGGCAAAAACAAAAAGACCGGTGATTCTGAAATGTTCGGGTTTCGAGCAGCGTCTGTTTTCGCGTCAAATTGTGTACTTCACGCCGAAACAAACGAGCCTTGGATGACGCCAGAGCTGCCCACCGTTGACCTCACTGAGCGACTTGCGGCAGTCGATGAGTATGTCAGCAATCTACGCTTTGATATCCGTCACAACGAGCAGGGTGGAGCTTACTACTCACCAGCCGGTGACTTCATCAACATGCCTCACCGTGAGCAGTTTATTGCCACCGAAACCTCTACAGCAACTGAGTGTTACTACAGCACGTTGCTGCATGAGTCAGCACATTGTACAGGTCACAAATCACGGCTTGATCGCTTGGACCTTAAGAACAGAAAAGGGTATGCGTTCGAAGAGCTGGTTGCTGAGTTATCAGCCGCATTTCTTTGTAATCACCTACAAGTGTCTAGCTCGCCGCGAGAGGACCACGCCCAGTATCTCAACTCATGGCTGGGCGCCTTGGGCTGTGATTCGGATTACATCTTCAAGGCTGCTAGCGAGGCTCAGAAGGTTATGGATTACATGGATGAAAAGCAACTTCCATTAGCGGATGCGGCATAGGGGTGTGGGGTTTATTTTCCCCGCGCCGAAAAATTCTAGCTGAAGAGCTGCGGGATGGTTACCCGTCGAAACGCCCAACAGGGCGTCCTAGATAACTATAAGCCTGAGGAGGCACAGCATGGATTTAAGAGATAAAGCGCTAATGTCTGAAGATACAAATTTTGTCGTTTACCTTGACGACGACAGCGAGATAGACCTGCCTACGAAATGGGTGGTTTGCGACCTGTGCGACGGCGAAGGAAAACACGTTAACCCGTCAATCGATAGCGGCGGCATCAACGCGAATGATCGGTCCCCTAAATTCTGGGGCAGATACATGGGCGGTGAGTTTGACGTTTCTTGTTACAAGTGCAGCGGCAGGTCTACGGCGAAAGGTATTGATGAGGATGCTTGCGACCCCGCACACCTCGACGCTTGGTACAGGCAACAAGAAGAGGAACACAACAGCTTTCTTGAGCATCAGGCAGAGCTAAGGGCTGGAGCGTAAGCCCCTAATTCTGTTTGACAAGCTGCGGGATGGTTACCCGTCGAAACGCCTTTCAAGGCGTCACAGAAAACCATAAGCCTGAGGAGGCAATCAAATGGAAATCAAACGAAAAATAGTAGCACGAGCCGTACACCGCCTTATTGGTCTGCTCTCTTTTGATGAGTTAACCGAATTATACGAAGCCCAACAAAATGCGTGGCAAGCATCTCATCATCTTGGAATGAGCGCTCAAATAGCCGCCCAAGATACAGCGCAAACAGTGGCGCGAGAAATTATCGAAGGGGCGTCTGATTATACGATCGACCAGATGGGGCACGAACTAAAACTGTCGGCACGAGACCTGACTCAATACACGGCGGAGGTGGCGTGATGATACAAATTAATGAAATTGGATTAGAAGAAATACGCGAACAACTAATCGAGCGAACATTAGAAAGCGTTTGGGATGGGTGGTTGACCGACGAAGATTTAAAAGACTCTAAGCACACCATGCGCTTGTTACATGAATGGGCTTGGATGCTGGAGGATGATATCGATATCCAAGGAATCGATGGGGGCGGTGTTGAGATGAGCCGATACATTACAAAAAGCGGTCATGTCGAGATGCTAACAGTCAGTCGTTTGGGTCTCGAAATTATGAACGAGTAAGCACATCGAAGCCATTCGCTGAGTGGCTTCTATTGTATTTATTCCGACCCAAAAAAACCCAAAAAGAGAGAGAAGATGAGATTAAAAATGATACACAAAAAGCTGGAGTCTAAATTATTAGAACTGCAAGTCGAGTCCTATTTAAGGTCCGGCAAAAAAATAGAAACCATAAGCGGTTTTAAAAAAACGAACGACGACAAGCGAGAGAGCTACGCCGCAAAGCATAGAATTTTTCAAATTTTTCAATCTAATAAAACCAAGTCGGGTCAAGCAAATGATAGTTAGTTTCAGCAATGGTGATGAGCTTCACTTTCCAAACGTCCCTGAGAAAAAGTCCCCTGTAGAAGCAGTCGTGCAGGAGAAAGATTGGGTCCGAGACTCAAAAGGCAATTGGGTGAGGGGATAGAGCATGCCACCAAAAGAAGTAAAGCCGCGTGATCAGCTCACAAAAAAAGATTTGACCTGCAGGTCTTGGTATCAAGAAGGTTTCAGCAAAGAAGGCGCTGAATTATTGGCTCGACTGTGGGTAAAGCAGGACACCCACACACTTCCAATTGATAAGCCCAGATAGTTACTGGTCGAAACAGCCTACGGGCTGTCTTGGAAAACTAAAAGAGAAGGGTAAATAACAATATGCAATTTTCAACTCAACATAACGCAACAAAATTAGAACTCGCAAGAATGAACGGCATAGATCCTGATGATCGTTTCGAACCTGTTAGCGAGCCAATAGTCATGGCAAGTGCCGCTGGCTGGTATATAGGGCAGGTGTACCGCGATGCGGAATTGAACTGTCTTTTACCGTGGTCGCGGAACTCGCAGTACATGACTGAATCTATGGCTATTCAATACTACGAATGGGACATCCTTGGAGTGCAAAAACCATGACTATGTATAAGTGTGAAAACGACTGCTCTTTCTGGGGCGAGTTTAGTGAGCTTGAAATTGTGCGCGATATTGACCAACATCCGTACGGTGACTCGACAGCTGAGGAAGAAACTATCGAGTTGTATTGCCCAGAATGTCACAGCGACGAATTAACAGAGTGGCTTGAAGCTGTCTAATGCATGCATTTAAATGCGCTTGTTTATGCGAATTGTATACACTTTTTTGCACATGTAACGAAGAAAAATGGAGGAGCTATTATGAACGACAACACGATTACTATTGTTGTAGAGATTCCGCACCAATCCAACGTAACAGCTTGGGTAGCAGAATCCGACGCGGATATAATTAAAGAGGCATTCACGAATAGAAATTGGGATTATCGAGAATGGGACCGTGATTCAGCGATTAGTTGTTGGGGCGATGTCGAGGACTTCCCTCAAGCGTTACAAGACGCGCTGTCCAAAAGCGAGCTAGTTATAGAATATGGACCCGATGACGACCTATCTTTCACGCCGCAACAGTCAGCCCCTAGCGAAATCGAAGTAGCAAAGCTGGCAATCAGCGACGACCTGTCGGGCTGCTATTTTTTAACGGAAGAGGAGGCAAGAGCCTTTGACCTCCAAGGTCACGGAAGTGTGCAGGCTGTTTTCGCAGTGCAAAAGGTTATAGAGGAGCTATTATGATCGGCGCAATTACAATGTTTAAGCATCATCACGGGTACATGGTCCAATGGCCCGCGACTTGGGAGGATTGGGATTGGCGCACCTATAGAGAACAATTCTTCGCGACAAGTGGCAGTGGGGATGAATCAGGGTATCGAAAAGCGCAACGACATAAACGCGAGCTGATTAGCGAGCTAAAAGAGTTTGAAAAATCAATTGCGGTAAAATCGATGACGGCAAATGAACGCAAACAAGGCACAGAGGAGCATGAAGCTTAATGAAAGATACGCAGAGCGAAAGCGTGAACACTAATCAAGAGCTAGCCAAGCTAATGTTGAAGCACAACCTTACAGGTCAAGATGTCGCAAATCTGATTGAGGTCACCCTCTCTTCCGTTATTAACTGGGGAAGAATATCCAGACCAACGGCTATGCCTCGTGTTGCGCTGCTAGCGCTGCGTTTGAGTATCGAGTCAGGACGCCTCTCGGAATTAGAAAAACCCACTTAGGACACCTGTCAGTCGTTCCTGTTATACGGACAGGGTCAAGCCCCTCACAGACGATACATTCAAATATCTCTTCCTTGCTAAACCACGATGCTTTGACACCAGTATCAATCACCCAGTAGTCTGCAATCGACACACTAAATGCTGATGGCTTGTCGTGGTAATACTCAATCACGATGTTGCCAGTCTTCTGCGACATCGGATCAAACTTAACCTCAACAGTCTTCTGCAACTCTGGAATCTCAATATCAAACTCAGGGTGCAACCCTTCAGCTCGCCTAGCGTTCGGAAAAACAGAACGCAAGCGCACCAGCAAATCATCCTCGACCGCTACGCCTCGCCTCAAATCATCTTCAAACCCCATGACGCTCCCGCTCCCAAAGTCTCGTCACGCCATGCTTAACCAATTGCTTAGTATGGCTTGGTGTTGCGTCATCAGGAATGCTGTCTATCGCCGCCTTTCGCTCTTCCTTACTCCGTAAATCAAGTATGTTGCGCGGCAAGTAATAGACCAGCGTAGCTAATGCGAGCGGATGAAACCCTTCATCTAGGTTATCCTCTATGTACTTAATACACAGGGGGTAATACGTTTGTTTCGCCGCTAATTTTATTAGCCTGTTAAAGTCAGAAGGTCTCATTCGGAAACTCCAGCGATTCTCTCATCAGCAAAATTCCCGTTTCCCAATCTACAGTAATTGTCTCGGCAGTCTTCATTGAGTAGTCGTTCATAATCGATAACGGGAACACCATCTTGATGGGTTGCCTGTCGTACTTGTAAATCAGTACGGGTATGTGGGTGTCGCCCGCCGATGTCTTGGCTTGCTCCCACCACTCGGGCTTGTACCAGTGACCACTCGCGTAGCGCTTTGCTTCAATCATCAAGTTATGAAACTCAACGTCGGCTTTGCCTGCGGTTTGATACTGGTCGAGGTTTCGCTTTAGGTGATTGGCGCAGTCGCCGAACTCATCTTGAAACATCTTGATAAGCTCTCGCTCAAACGCATGCCCCTTAGCGCGACCGTTAATCAACTCTCTTCCTCAATTAGCCAGCTAAGGTATACCTGAGCTTTCTTTAAACTTTGAATTTTTCCGTTCGGATGATTCTCGTAGCGCCAGACGTACTTCTGAACATTGCCCTTCAAGTAGCCTCTGTACTGCTCGTCATTCATTGATGCTTTGATGGCTTCAACACACTCAATTCCACCTTCTGCTTTTTGATAATGGGCTGGCTTGTTCACCGCATCCCACATTGATGGCGTTGTTTCGTCGAGCTTATTCATCGTTCTTCTCCATAATTTTGCTGCGGGTCCATTCGAGTAGTGACAGTTGAGTGCCGTACCTCTCTTCGAATCGATATTTAAATGGGTGGCGACTGGTATAAGATTCATTGTCTTGCCCAGCGCGGTGGTGCCTGAGGCACAGAGGTATCGAATTCAAGTGCGCCCCTTCCTTTGTTTTTCCATCGATGTGATGCACTTCGGCTTCCGAAAAAACATTGAACTGACGATGGCATACGCAACAGCCAAGCTGCGTGATATCGTCCATCCACTTTTTATCAACCGCGTTCGCGCTGCGTCCCTTCACGTTCCGTAAACCCTTCTCTCTGCACGTTCACTTGCTAGCATGGATTGCCATATCTTGAACTCAACTTCAGCCGCCAGCATCTCGCTTTTGGCAGCTGCCAGCATTCCCTTAGCCTTACCTCTGGCGAGGCGCACTTCGTACACTGTTATGTCCTCATCGGACGCCCTGAGCTGGGCTGCGTTGGTCTTCGCTCCGTTATGCTCAGCCTGCATCATCACGGTCGCGATGGTGCGCTTCTCGTCTGCGTCAGCCTTTCCCAACTCGTACTCGGCTTTGCCGACATTGCCGCCAGCGGTGCGAATCTTATTTGCAAAATCTTCTTGGTCCATCGTTAAACCTCCTTTGTGTAATTAATATATCGTCGCGTCTTGCCGTTTTTTCTGTCGCGGTATTGGCAACACTGGCTGTCAAATTCAAAACCAACTTTGCCTTCATATTCGCCGTTCCGGTTTTTTAAAACCTCTAAATACATATCCCATTGCTTTACATATTTCTCGTCAGGCTCTTCACCCAGCATCTCAGCCTGCTCAAGCTGCTCGTTCTTGCGCTTGTTTTTCCACACCGACAGGAACCCGTCCGCCAAATCGGTAATCGAGCCACTGCCTTTAACGTCATATTTATTAGGCGCTGCATACTCTGACTCGCCTTTCCTGACGTGGGTCACAATGAATACAGTTACAGGGAATGACAGTTTGAAGTTGACCAGCTTCTCGATGAACTTCTGCTGACCTTCGTAATCGTCTTGGCGGACCATGTTCGTTAGACTGTCCACGATAAACGTATCGATTCCATATCTCCGGTACGCATATTCAAAACAGGACATTAGGTCTTCAGGCTTAGGGGTAAGCTTGTCAACGAACAACCACAAATTCGGACTCATCCATTCGAGAAGTTTCTTACGATAGGGTTGAGGCGGGTGAGCGCTGCCGCCTGCTTGCCGAAGCATCCTGCCCATGGTCGATTTAGGTGTCATTTCCATCGATGCAATCAAGACCTTCTTATCCTGCTGTACAGCGTTGAGCGCCAGTTGGTTTAACCACATCGACTTGCCATGTCCGTTGATGCCGCAAATTCCCCAAAGCTCGTTAGGTCTAAACTTAATGTCCTCTTCGTCAAGCTTGTCCCAGCCTGAAGAAAAGCCCTGCGTGTCATCCTTCTGGTTCTCAAAGAAGTCATCGATATCTGATTCAAAATCCAGAACAGAGTGCAATGTCTCAGGATCTTTCCAGCGAGCCTCTTGATAGGCGGACTCCAGCATCCATTGAGCTTGCTCATACCCTTGCTTCTGTAGCAGCTCGTTAATGTCTTTGGTTGGAAGGTTCACCCGATAACAACGGTCACCCAATCGCTGCATAATTTCTGCGGCGGCTAGCTCACCCTGCTCATCCATATCTGTTGCGATAAGGATCTCTTCAAATCGTGCTAGATTCTCGTATTCGTGGGCGATCCACTTCGTTTGTTTGGCGCCTTTACCGCCACCCATTGGGACCGATAGGGCTGGAAATCCTAGCTCGCTACAAGCAATCGCATCCCACTCGCCCTCGGTAATCCATATCTTTCGCGCTGTATCAGGCACGTTCTGCCAACCAAATAAGATTGGTTTAAGATCTTTCTGAGTCGATGGGTTGCCGCCGTGGTTAATCGGTTTGGTCTTGATGAATGTCTCTTTGCCTTGAGTATCAAAGAACGGGAACACAACATCCTGTCCACCCCTAGCATCGGTCTCATATATCTTGTATCGGAAACATATCTCCCCGACATCTTTGAACCCTCGCTTCTCCATATATTCATGAAGATGCTGGTGTTCGTTCCTTAGGGGAGGCGTAGGCGAGGTGTAGTTCTTTTTTTCCGCCGGAGCAACTTTTTTGGCGGGAGAGTTGTCGCGAATACCGAAGCGCTTCTTCGCCCAGTCCATAGCATCAACAAGGGACATGCCTTGGCTGTACATGATGAGATCAAGCAGGTCACCACCTTCACCTGTACTAAAGTCCATCCACTTACCAGCTTGAGCGCCAGTCAAATAAACGGACATGCTTCTGCCTTTCTCGCCTTGAATCGACCCAATCTTGTAGCAGCCACTTTCAAGACGACCATCTGGATATAACTCACCACAAATTGCAGTGGCGTTAGGCGCTAACTGCTGAACCAATTCTTTGATGTCCATCATTTGACAGCTCCCAACAGATCATTCTTTCTGTCGTGACCCTTAAAACACTTCAGTGCTGCCCAGTCAGGGTTGCCGATTCGTTCCCAGCCTCTGCTGATCGCAAAATCCACAACGCCAGAGATATCGAAACCTTGGCGCTTCATCACCTTGAAGTCCTCAGTCTGAGACGTAATCATTTTTGCAGCAGGCTTTCTGCCCTTACGTTTTTCTAACTTGTATTCCCACCACTTGGACCAAGGTTTGCCAGCAACACCTTCAGGAGAACCGTTAAGGATCGAAGTACGCCAGCATATTTGTTCTTTCTTATCTTCGTTAGTAAGAATAGTAGTTCTTTGGGTCTGATTAGCTTGATCTGGGTTAACTTGATCTGGGTTAACTTGATCTGGGTTTTGATGATCTAGTGGAAATACACCCTTAACATCGGTGACCAGCCAGTCCCAGCGCAGCACATGACCACTGTCGTTACGGATAACATGTCTACGAATGTAACCAGCCGCCTCAAGTTCCTCGGTGATGCGGGACATCTTGACATTGCCCACACTAAAAACCGTGCAGAGCTGGTTGTTTGTGATTTGCCAGTCATCAACATGGCTAAGAAGATACACAAGAACACCCAGAGCCTCCGGCTTGATCCCATCGGATCGCGGCTCGCTAGCGTTATTACCGCCGCGTAAAAGTTGGTTAGGAATTCGAGTGAAGTTGTCTTGTTTAAGATTGGCAGGACGGAAAATGCTGATATGACGGCTCCATGTAAGTTTTGTGTTGTTTAGATAGTAATCTGAAGGTGATTAATAATCAACACAAATGTAACGAGGCGTCCAGATTGCAACTGAGCTTTTAAGGCTAATTTATCAAGCTTTACAGATCGAAAGTAATCTGAAAGTTGACAACTCAACATTAAAACGGCAAAGTTCGCCCGTTAGATCTGTTTTTAACCGCAAATAACATAAGCTAAGGGACTTTATTCATGGATGAGATTACTAAAAAAGAACGACGCGCTAAAATATTCAATGACGCGCTAGACGTAGCTAAGATCCCTGATTGGGGTCGGGCAGCGAACATCGTCAAGGCAACAGGTTGTAGCCCAGCGTCAGCTCAGGCTTGGATTAGAGGCAGTTTGCCAAGCGATAGCGAGCGGTTAATCGAGCTTTGCGACATATATAATATTGACTTGTACTTATGGGTGGACGGCAAATCTAGAGGTACAACGGAAAGCACCAGCGCGATGCTCGAATCACTACTGTACGTTAAGAATTTTGAGATTAATTCTAACATCACTTTGACGCCAGAGCAGTTCGCGCACCTGTGCGGAGCCTATCTAGACTTAGACAAAAGAGCCAACATTGACGAAGTGATGTCTATCTTGAAAACTTCTTAACTTGCATCAAGCACCTTAGCGAGCTGATTAGAAAGCAGATCCATCTTTTGATTAGTTTGTTTCATGAGTAAATCCGCAGCTTTAAGTCTTTCTTTTGTCATAACAATCTGCTGATTACGATCTTCGATTGTTTGCAACGCGCCTCGATAGCGTCTCTTGTTTGCTTCTGCTTCGTTCAGCGCAAGCTGCAAAACCTTCTCAAATCTGTCCATTCTTTCATACAAACTACCCATTAGCCCTGCTTCGCTGATTAGCCGCGAACCTGCGCCAAAAACGAGATACGTGGGCGACCAGTCAAATGCACCCCAGAACAGAAACATCTGCTCGGCGGTTGGCGATCTCGCTTTACTGCTGCCACTTTTCGCAAACCACCCGCGAACTTGCTCGGCGGTAAAACCTAGCGCAACAAAATCTTCTTTCGTCGTTTTTGTGAGGACCATACACTCGTTGATGCGGTCCAAACGCGTGTTTCTAGCTCGAATTAACTCTATGGACATTGTCGCTTTGTCTCTATGTTTTAAATGGGCGAGCACAAAACCACGGCAATAAAACGGATGTCAACTGTTAGGCAAAATATGCCGGTAAAGCGGCAATATCTGCCATTACATAAATTTTATTATTCAATTACAGTTATTACAGGAGTAGCGATGACGGTCACGCCAATCTCTACTTGCAACGAATGTCTCAAGGTATTAATTAATTGCATTTAATTGCATTACTAAACGATATTCATAATATCAAATAACTATTACTTGAATTTAGGTTATTAACGTAGTATATTTTTTAAGCAATGGAACGCAAGTTTTAACCAATCGATAATGGAAGTGTTAAAAGTATGTCTATAAGTGTTAAAGAACCAACCAATAATAAGAGTGAAATTGTAACAACTAGAAGAGTAACATGGAGAGAATTAAAACAGATAATAACCGCAGACCCAGTGCTAGTTCGGGCGTTCGGGGATTGTGAGGATTCGACTTGGGACCAGCGTATTAATCAGGAGCTAAAAAACAAACGCAACACTTAGCAATCTATTGGTGTTGATATTAATCTGAAAGATGATACTATGTCTCTTGAACTAACGGAGACTACTACATGGAATTGCTTACACGCGCTCACATCTGGGCTGCACTATCTGATATCGATGTAACACCATTCTGCACTGAGACTGAAATAGTCGGCGATCAAGTCCTCACCTATCTGGCTTGGATGAAAGCTCACGAAATTATGATGAGCACATTCCCAGAATATCATTGGGAATTTACCGAAGACCCTCAAGGTCGTGAGTGCCATTATTTCGATGACGGTTCTGCAGAAGTACGTTGCCGAATGACCATCGGCGGACAAACAAACATCACCTACCTACCGGTACACAGGTCAGGCAAAGCAATTGACGCCCCTTCCGCAACTGATATCAATACGGCTAAACAACGGTGTCGTGTTAAGGCGATGGGTGAGTTCGGTCTTGGCTACACCATGTGGCTTAGCTCTCAAATTAGAGAGCAGTCTGTCGATCAAGTCGAGCCGGAAGTCGAGCCGGACGCTGAGTCAGATCAGCAAAAAGTCGCTGCCATCTGGGCGCATCTTAAGTTTGAAGAATGCAAGACGCTGAGCGAAGCAAAAAAGCTGCATGATAAGTTTAAGCGCGGTCTAACTAACCGAGGACTAACAGACACCACGGGTAACTGGGAAACCCTCTGTGAGGCTAAAGGCTGGAGGGCGAGCAAATGAGCCTAGCTATTCAAGGGTCACCTGAGTGGCATCGGATGCGAGCAGGCAAGATCAAAGCATCTGTCTGCGCAGCACTAGAAGGCAAGCACCCGTACATGAAGCCTGCCGACTTGGTGCGCCAAGAAGTAAGGGCTTTGTCTGGCGCTGAGTCTGAGTTCAAGATGGTTCCGGCTGTCGCCCACGGACAGTTTATGGAAGACCATGCCCGTATATTCTTGGAAGATCTGCAAGGCTACACGGTCGAAGAGACGGGTCTTGTTGTTCACCCTGAGTATGACTTTATAGCGGCATCGCCTGACGGACTTGTCGGTCTCGATGGTTGTGTTGAAATTAAATGTCCATTCCCTCAGTACACCAAGACGCCTTACTCAATCTTTGCTCCTAAGCGAAGCATGTATCTGATGCAGGTGTATATGCAGATGGAAGTGCTGGATGCAGAGTGGTGTGATTTCATCTGCTATCTAGCGAAGAACGAAACCGCTGAGCCGCAATACACCATCGAGCGAGTGCCGCGCAAAGAAGACTTCCTAACAGAACTGCTGAGCCGCAAGTTTTTGCCCCAGCCAATGAAAGGCACTATTAGCCGACTTGACCTCTACCACTGCTGGTACAACTGGATTCAGGAACAGTATCGCGATGACGTTACTCGCGCTGATCACGTTAAAACAATCGAAGTTAATGCCCCCGAGGTCGTCAAGACCGACGAGGAACTGAACCGGCTGACAGCAATGCAAGACAGGATTGCCGACATCAAGTCGCGTATCGGTGACGATTTACAGACGCTGGACGTGCTAGGCAAGACCAGTGAGTCCCTGAAAAAAGATATCGCAGATCGGTATAAAGGTTCTGTCAGTAATGGCAAGACCACCGTGAAGGTGATTATGAAGACCCCCTCTATCGACTACCGCCAAGCCTTTGAGTTTTTAGGCGGTGAAGATGAGGTACTTAACCGAGATGAGTCTCTTGTTTCTTTTCGAAGAACAACAGGCGCAATGCAAGTACAAATACACCATGGAGATCAACGATGAAACAACCAAGCGCATTTGAAGCACTAAAAGCAGGCAAGGGTCGCCTATACCCAATGCCTAAAGAAAAACGCATTGAAGAGTGGAACCGCCTGAAGCAGTACGACTGGGCGACCAAAGCGCACGTCCCAAAATTTGACGGCTTTATCAAAGTCAGTCGCGACTTAGTCGCTGATTTGCAAGCTGCCCTTGATGCAAATGGCGGCAATGATTTCCGTTACAACATTAAAGTCTGCGAGCAGATGAATGATGACGGCACGGCGCTCCAGCAACTCAACGTTGACTATTGGATTCCTAAGCCGAACCCAAACGCCCAGCCCTCATCGCCAGCCGCGTCTGCTGCAGCACCTGCTGATGACTTCATGGACGACGACCTACCTTTTTAAGGATGTAGAAATGCCGTTAAGAATTACACGATCGGTCGGAACCGTTTTTTTTGGCGGCGAAAACCTCGACCCTAACAATCTCGAAAAGTCGTTTGACCACAGGGTGTATGTGCGGGGGGTGGTTGACTTAGCGGGCAGGCACGAAGTACATCTCAACGTGCATTCAAAGCGTTTGGGGCATCAAGAGCATGTACTTACTGCGGGAGGCTCAGCACTTCAGTTGACCCCTGCAGTTCACGTCGAATTGGCGGGCGTCCAACCCTATTTCACCAAACCCCATCTGAAATGCTCGGAGTGCGGCAGGGCAGGTGATCCGTCAGAAAGCGCTTACATGTTGCCTCAAGCAAAATTGCTTGTTGCCGGTCCAAGGACTTATCAAATAGTGCGCGATGACGCAAGGAAGAAACAATGAGCGACGAACAGACAGTAATAAGTATCGACAACATCTCTTACTTGATCGAGGACATCTCGGATACTTGCAAGGGCATGATTGCTGGCGCCCAGCAGACGCATGCGGGTATTGGGATGATGACGGCTCTGCTGCAAGCGGCAAAGCAAGGTGCTGACCTCAACATGAAAGAAGCTAAGAAGCTTTTGCCTGAGCCGTTAGAAGCGCCGTCTGCTGAGTCCCCTGAGACGCACTAACGCACCTTAGAAGGAATGGGTGTTCCTCCTCCCCCCATTTATCAGGCTTGGTCTACCTGCCTTCGCAACAGACTACTTTAAAGGGATTAAGCATGGTAACCTACCAGCGCTGTTGATCTCTTTTATAGACTTTAATGGAGATTTTTATGGATAGTGTTACTTATAGAGAAGTGGCTGAAGATTATCTTGCCGCGCCCACCAAGCGCACCGGCAAGAGAAAGAAGCAGTACACAATTGATATAGTGAACGAGCTTATTGCTCGGTGGGGTGACATCCCCATCAAAGAGTTTGAGAGGAAATACCTGCTGACCAAGTTTTTTGGTGAGCTGGCAGGCAGGAACAACCGTTGGACGGGTGAGCCGGTCTCTAATGGGTTTGTTAATAACTACCGAACGTACTGTCGCGCAGTTTTGATACATGCGCGAGATGAGTTAGAGATTATTGACAGGGTGCCTAAGTTTGAGAATCTGCCAGAAGAGAAGCGGGAGTTGTACTTAACGCCGGTGCAGTGTCGTGAGTTGATGCGGTGGCTAGATGAGCTACGAGCCGACATGGTCGAGTTTGCATTGTGTTGCGGACAACGCAATAAGACAATCAGGCTGCTCAAATGGGCGTCGATATCTGAGGACTATACGATGCTGCATCTGGCGGGTAAGGATGCAAAGAACGGGCATACCACCTCGTTCCCGATGAACAAAGACGCGCAGCGAATACTGAAGCGTCGATGGGAGGTAAAGCAGAAGCTTGAGAAGGTGTATCCGTACCTCCTCAAGAGTAAGTCGAAAGGGATTGAGTATGTGTTTGTTCAGGAACACCGAAGTGTTCGCAGTAATGGCAAGCCGTTCTCGCAGACTTCGTTAACGAATGACACTTGGCGACAAGCTGTATCGAATGCAGGTCTACCCAAGGGCGTTGTGTTTCATACATTGAGGCACACGTTTGCGAGCTGGCACATTATGTCGGGAACAGGTGAGCGTACACTGATGGACTTGGGCGGATGGACTTCGCCTAAATCGATGTTGCGGTATACGCACTTGAACCATGAGCATAAAGCAAAGGCGGCGAGCAAGTTGGAGGGTATGGTGAAGCGGTCAGGATTGACGCACAGATAGCATCTTTCCGCTGGACTGTATGTCCATACATGAATGTAACATAAGGTTAGAATGTAGTCTTTGGCAAAACACGTAAGTTATTGATTTTAAAAAGGAAATAGGAGTTATTTTGATCGCCATAGAAATCTTCACAGATTACATATGACCTTAATTCTCTTAGCTAAATCCTTTAAAAACAATAGCTTACAAAATGGGGTCAACAGCAATTTCCCTGCCAGAGATTACATCTTAACTTACTTTTGA
>Ga0209092_10000215_pt1 | contig 54902 bp, 40 predicted proteins | sample FraStrMetagenome_FD_187446 | JGI IMG/M metagenome (GOLD analysis project Ga0209092, IMG submission 187446) | Marine eukaryotic phytoplankton communities from Arctic Ocean - Fram Strait ARC3M Metagenome (SPAdes) (version 2) | ecosystem: Environmental > Aquatic > Marine > Oceanic | place: Fram...
ATCCGCTAAAGAACTAATTTTTCTTATAGCTTCAATAGTTTGATTTTGAGGTGCATGCGGGTAAATATTTTCATTATATAATAAATCTCCCTGTTTACTTAAGCAAACAACTTTGCAACCCGACTTGAAACCAGGATCAATTGCCAAAATTCTTTTCTCTCCCAGAGGAGCACCTAATAATAACTGTTTTAAGTTTTTTGCGAAAACAGTAATGGCTGCTTCATCTGCTTTTTCTTTTGCATCGGACAAAGCTTCATTAGATAAAGATGGAAACAATAACCGTTTATAGGCATCTTGAATTGCCAATTTTATTTGCTCTGAACATTCGTTTTTAGAACGAATTATTCGATCTTCAATTTTTTGCAATGCTCTCTCTTTGTCTATTTCAATTTTAATACGAATAAAACCTTCATTTTCTGCCCGTAAAATTGCCAATAATCTGTGTGATGGAATTCTATTTAAAGATTCTTCCCAATTAAAATAATCTTTAAATTTTAGTGCTTTTTCATCATCAATTTTTGTTTTAATTACTTTAGAGGAAATCATCCCAAAACGTTGGATTTGATGTCTCATATTATTTCTTATATCGATACGCTCATTTATCCATTCAGCAATAATAAAACGTGCACCTTCCAAAGCATTTTCAATAGTTTCAATTTTATTAGAAGTATATTTTAAAGCAGTGGCTTCTATATTATTTACACGTTGACTCATTATCATTTTCGCCAACGGTTCTAAACCTAATAAACGAGCAGTTTCTGCCTTAGTTTTTCGTTTTTTCTTGTAAGGTAGGTACAAGTCTTCTAAGGAAGTTAAATCTTGAATAATCTTTACTTTTTGAGATAAATCGTCAGTTAGAACGTGTTGTTCTTCTAAAGCTTTTAAAATTGCTTTTTTACGTTTTTCTATCGTTTCAAAAACTTCTTTAAATTTTACAATTTCACCAATTTCAACTTCATCTAAATTACCTGTTTTTTCTTTTCTATATCTCGATATAAAAGGAATTGTTGCATCTTCATTTAAGAGAGAAATAGTGTTTTCTACAGATTGTAATGAGAGTTGTGTCTGCTGAGTAATATATTGAAGGATTTGCATTTTTTATAATAATTTTGACTAAAATAAGTACTCTCATAAAATGATTTTATGAGAGTACTAATATACTTCATTTTTGTTTTTTTTTGAGTCTAAATATTACTGAATAACTTTTTCGAAGGCTAGCCTTTTCGACTTATAACTCGTATATATAATTCCACAATAGGTATATCCTAGTTTTTTTATTAAAGCTTGCATTCCTATATTATCTTCGTGGGTATCGATCTTTAAGCTTTGAATTTTCTTCATTTTTAATTGTTGATGAAAGGCGTCAAATAGAAGGCTTGCTAAGCCTATTTTTCTGAATTCTTTTTTGATGGCCATTCGATGAATAACGCCGTATTTTTCTGTTTCATCTATGATCCAATTTCCATCAATAATTTTATAAGTAGGTTCAGGGTTTATGGTGAACATCGAAGTTGCTATAATGTTGTTTTCATCATTGATTAAAACATAACTTTCACCTTTTAAAATATCTTGTTCAACTTGCAAAGTATTTGGATATCCGTTTTGCCATTGATCAATCTTTTGAGCAGCTAAATATTCTTTAGCATCTTGAATAAGGATCATGATATTTGAAATATCTGCAAAAGTAGAAAGTCTAATTTTCATTGTAAATTTTTAATAAAAAAACCACGAACTCACAGAATGATTATTCGTGAACTCGTGGTTAAATTTAGTTTTTTATTTTTAGACAGAAACTTCTGCCGTTGCATTCTTTTCAATTTTAGAAAATTCTATGATTTCTTGATTGTGTAAAATATCTTGAATGGTTTGTCTTTTTCTAATTAAATAATCTTTTCCCTGAAAAATCATAACTTCAGCAGGAAGATAACGAGAATTATAATTAGATGCCATAGAAAAGCAATATGCTCCTGCATTATGAAAACATAAGATGTCTTCTTCAGAAATTTCTGCTATTCTTCTGTTAGAACCAAACGTATCGGTTTCACAAATATAACCAACAACAGAGTAGTAGCGATCTCTCGCTTCTGGGTTAGAAATATTTGTAATGTGATGATAAGAATCGTACATCATTGGTCTTACCAAATGATTAAAACCAGAATCTACATGCGCAAAAACTGTTGATGTTGTTTGTTTTACAACATTCACTTTTGCTAGAAAAACACCAGCTTCAGAAACTAAAAACTTACCAGGCTCAAACATTAAAGTAATCTCTTTGCCATACTCTAAACAAAATTTATTAAATCTTTCAGAGAGTTGTATCCCTAATTGCTCAATATCAGTAGAAATATCTCCTTCTTTGTAAGGGACTTTAAAACCACTTCCGAAATCAATAAAATCAATATTTTTAAATTGTTTTGCAACATCAAATAAGATTTCAGAAGCACGCAAAAAAGTATCAATATCTAATATATCTGAACCAGTGTGCATGTGAATTCCGTTAATATTCATTCCCGTGTTTTTTACAACACGTTTAATATGCGGAACTTGATGAATGGAAATACCGAATTTAGAATCTATATGACCAACAGAAATTTTAGAATTTCCACCAGCCATAATGTGTGGGTTGATACGAATACATACAGGAATTTCTGGATGTTTTTGTCCAAATGATTCTAATATAGATAAATTGTCTATGTTAATTTGAACCCCAAGTTTTGCTACTTCTTCAATTTCTTTTAGAGAGACTCCATTTGGTGTGAAAATTATTTTTTTAGGATCAATTCCTGTTGTTAAACCCAGTTGCACTTCTTGAATGGAAACTGTGTCTAAACCAGCACCAATATTTTTGAAGAATTTTAAAATATTTATATTAGACAATGCTTTTACAGCATAATTTAATTTTAAATTTTTCACACTACTGAAAGCATTTGTCAATCTATTATATTGAGATTGAATTTTGTCTGTATCATAAACGTACAGAGGACTCCCATATTTGTTCGCGATTTCTAAAAGTTGTGATTTTTCCAAGTTTGCATATTTTTAATATGCTGTAAAAATAGATAAATAGCAACGTTTCTCATTGTTTGTTTAAAAATATAACAAATTGTTTTTTATTGTGATTTTTACACTAAGTTAGCTATTGTTATTTCGTTGAAATCCTGTTGATAACTAATTAACAAAGCCATTTTATTTTTAGGGGTTAAATCTTAATTTAGCGAGGGCTTCAAAGCTAATTGTTGTCAACTATTTTATGAGTCAAGAAACAAAATACACAGAAGATAATATCAGATCTTTAGACTGGAAAGAGCATATCAGAATGCGTCCAGGAATGTACATTGGTAAATTAGGAGATGGTTCTTCTGCGGATGACGGAATTTATATTCTTGTAAAGGAAGTTTTAGACAATTCTATTGATGAATATGTGATGGGAGCTGGAAAAACCATCGAAATATCTATACAAGGGAGTAAAGTAACAGTAAGAGATTATGGCCGTGGGATTCCTTTAGGAAAAGTTGTAGATGTTGTTTCTAAAATGAATACCGGTGGTAAATACGACTCAAAAGCGTTTAAAAAATCTGTAGGTTTAAATGGAGTAGGTACAAAAGCTGTAAATGCACTTTCGTCGTTTTTTAGAGTTGAATCGTCTAGGGATGGTAAATCTGCATCTGCAGAGTTCAGTCAAGGAAACCTTACTGATCAAGAATTTTTAGAAGAAACCTCCCGAAGAAAAGGAACGAAAGTATCATTTATTCCTGATGAAGTCATTTTTAAAAAATATAAATTTAGAAATGAATATGTAGCAAAAATGTTAAAGAATTACGTTTATTTAAATCCTGGTTTAACGATCATTTTTAATGGCGAAAAATTCTTTTCTGAAAATGGTTTAAAAGATTTATTGGAAGATAATAACAATCTAGATGACATGTTATATCGAATAATTCACTTAAAAGGAGATGATATTGAGGTAGCGATAACACATAGTAAAACTCAATATTCAGAAGAATACCATTCTTTTGTAAATGGTCAGCATACCACACAAGGAGGAACGCATCAAGCAGCTTTTAGAGAGTCTATTGTAAAGACAATTCGTGAGTTTTATGGAAAGAACTTTGAGGCTTCAGATATTCGTAAATCTATTATTTCTGCAGTTGCCATTAAGGTAATGGAACCTATTTTTGAAAGTCAGACAAAAACAAAATTAGGATCTACAGAAATGGGAGGGAACTTACCAACTGTAAGAACATATATTAATGATTTTATAAAAACAAAACTTGACAATTATCTCCATATTAATGTTGATGTAGCAGACAAGCTTTTAAAGAAAATTGTTCAAGCAGAAAAAGAAAGAAAAGAACTTTCAGGAATTCGAAAATTAGCAAAAGACAGAGCTAAAAAAGCAAGTCTACACAATAAAAAATTAAGAGATTGTAGAATTCATTTAGGGGATATTAAAAAACAAAATTACCTAGAAACCACCCTTTTTATTACAGAGGGGGATTCTGCATCTGGTTCTATAACAAAATCTAGAAATGTTAATACACAGGCAGTTTTTAGTTTAAAAGGGAAGCCTCTAAATTCTTTCGGATTAAGTAAAAAAATCGTCTATGAAAATGAAGAATTTAATTTATTACAATCAGCATTAAATATAGAAGACGGTTTAGAAGATTTAAGATATAATAATATTGTAATTGCCACAGATGCAGATGTAGATGGAATGCATATTCGCTTATTATTAATTACTTTTTTCTTACAATTCTTTCCAGAATTAATCAAAGAAGGACATTTATATATTTTAGAAACACCATTATTTAGAGTTCGAAATAAAAAAGAAACCTTTTACTGCTACTCAGATGAAGAAAAAAGAGCTGCTATTCTTAAATTAAGAGGCAAACCAGAGATAACTCGATTTAAAGGTTTGGGGGAGATTTCACCAAATGAATTTGTTCATTTTATTGGAGATGATATTCGTTTAGATCCAGTAATGTTAGACAAAGAAATGTCTATAGAACAGATGTTGCAATTTTACATGGGAAAAAACACACCAGACAGACAGCAATTTATCATCGAGAATTTAAAAGTTGAGTTAGACACTATAGAAGACGAAGTGTAACATGAGCGAAGAAATAAACGAAAACGAACACGAAGAAGAATTAACAAATCAAAACGAGGCGTTAGATAGTCCACAAGAAGAAACCATTACCAAAGTTACAGGAATGTACCGAGAGTGGTTTTTAGATTATGCTTCATATGTAATTCTAGAAAGAGCTGTGCCGTCTTTAGAAGATGGTTTAAAGCCCGTTCAACGTAGAATAATGCATTCTATGAAAGATTTAGACGATGGTCGTTACAACAAAGTAGCTAATATTGTTGGGCATACTATGCAATACCATCCGCATGGAGATGCTTCAATTGCAGATGCAATGGTGCAAATTGGTCAGAAAGAATTGCTGATTGATATGCAAGGAAATTGGGGAAATATTTTAACAGGAGATCGTGCAGCAGCTTCTCGTTACATTGAAGCTAGATTATCAAAATTTGCATTGGACGTTGTTTTTAATCCTAAAACTACAGACTGGAAAATGTCCTATGATGGGAGAAGAAAAGAACCCATAGATTTACCGGTAAAATTCCCCCTTTTATTGGCTCAAGGAGCAGAAGGCATTGCTGTAGGGTTGTCAACAAAAATAGTTCCTCATAATTTTATTGAATTGATAGATGCTTCAATCAAATATTTAAAGGGAAGAAGTTTTAAAATTTTTCCAGATTTTTTAACTGGTGGAATTGCAGATTTCACAAATTATAATGATGGAATACGTGGTGGAAAAATTCGTGTTAGGGCAAAAATTTCACAATTCGATAAAAAGACATTGGTTATTAATGAAATTCCTTTTGGTACAACTACAACATCATTAATAGATAGTATTATAAAAGCCAATGAAAAAGGAAAGATTAAAATAAAAAAAATTGAGGACAATACTGCTGCAGAAGTAGAAATACTAGTGCATTTACCACCAAATGTTTCTCCAGATAAAACTATTGATGCGCTTTATGCTTTTACAAATTGTGAAAATTCAATTTCACCTTTAGCATGTACAATTGAAAACAATAAACCGGTTTTTGTAGGCGTTTCAGAAATGTTAAAGCACTCTACAGATTTAACAGTTGATCTCCTTAAAAAAGAGTTAGAAATTCAGTTAAATGAACTAGAAGAACAATGGCATTTTTCATCTTTAGAACGTATTTTCATAGAAAATAGAATCTATCGAGATATTGAAGAGGAAGAAACTTGGGAAGGAGTAATTAAAGCAATTGACTTGGGGTTACAACCCTATATTAAGCATTTAAAACGAGCAATTACTAAAGAGGATATTGCACGTTTAACTGAAATTAGAATCAAGAAAATTTCAAAATTTGATATTGACAAAGCAAAACAATTTATAGAAAGTTTAGAAGATAAAATAGCCATTGTAAAAAATCATTTAGCAAACTTAATTGAATTTGCTATAGATTATTTTAAACGCTTAAAAGTTACCTATGGAAAAGGGAAAGAACGCAAAACTGAAATTAGGGTTTTTGACGATATTGTAGCTTCAAAAGTTGCCATGAATAATGCTAAATTATATGTCAATAGAGAAGAGGGTTTTGTTGGAACCTCATTAAAAAAAGACGAATTTGTAACTGATTGTTCAGATATTGACGACATTATTGTTTTTAAAAAAGATGGTAAAATGTCAGTAACAAAAGTAGATTCTAAGACTTTTGTTGGAAAAAACATCGTTCATGTTGCTGTTTTTAAAAAGAAAGATAAGAGAACAGTTTATAATTTTATGTATAGAGACGGTTCTCGTGGACCAAGTTATATGAAACGTTTTAATGTTACTTCTGTTACGCGCGACAAAGAATATGATTTAACTAATGGAAATAAAGGATCTATTGTACATTATTTTACAGCAAATCTTAATGGTGAAGCTGAAGTAGTAAGTATAAATTTACGTTCTGTAGGTAGTGTAAAAAAATTAAAATGGGATATTGATTTTGCAGACTTAGCTGTAAAAGGTAGAGCTGTCAGAGGAAATACGATTACCAAACATGCTATAAAATCTATCGATTTTAAATCAGAAGGTGTTTCTACATTAAAGCCTCGTAAAATTTGGTTTGATGATGCTGTTCAACGTTTAAATGTTGATGATAGAGGAGAATTGTTAGGGGAATTTAGAGCAGAAGACAAACTTTTAATCATCACTCAAAGTGGAAAAGTAAAAGCTGTAAAACCTGATTTAGCAATGCATTTTGATAATGATATGATTGTATTAGAAAAATGGAAATTCAATAAACCTATTTCTGCTATTTATTTTGATGGAGAAAAAGAACGTTATTATATAAAACGTTTTTTAATTGAGGTTCCAGAAAAAGAGGAAGCTTTTATAACTGATCATCCAAAATCTCAATTAGAAATAGTAGCTCTAGATTATAGACCAATTGTAGAAATTCAATACTCAAAAAGAAGTTTAGTAAACGAACAAGTAGATCTAGAAAAATTTATTGCTACTAAAGGAATTAAAGCGCAAGGAAATCAGCTTACAGCTGAAAAAATAAAACAAATAAACTTATTAGATCCTTTACCATTTGAAGAACCAAAAGAACTTACTTCGGAAGAAATGGAAGTTATTGATGAAGAAATTGTTAAGGATGAAATACAAATTAAGGCTCCTGAATTAGAAATTCAAAAAATAGTTATAGAAGATATCTCCATCGAAGAAAAAGCTAGTATTGCGTTGCAAAAATCAATTGAAAAAAAGAAAGCACAGGAGAGAAAAAGAGATGATAAAAGTCAAACTAAATTATTTTAAAAATGAAGTTAAAACATTTCTATTTATTATTAACAGTTTTAGGTGTTTTATACACTTGGTATTTCAATATTCAATATTTTCAAACTGCAGAAAACCCCTCACTAATTCATTTTTTCAATGAAGCTCAATCTAATTTCGCAGGCAAATCTTTTGGAGCAGATTTAACTGTAGTTTGTTTGACATTTTTTGCATTCCTAATTCCAGAATCTATCCGATTAAAAATTAAATATTGGTGGATCTTAATTCCTTTAACCTTTTTAATTGCAATTGCTTTTACTTTTCCATTATTTCTCTATATGCGAGAAAAAACCATAGAGAAAAACAAAAAAATTAGAATCTAATACTAGTTACACTTATATTAAAATTTAATTAATTTTTATAGAATAGCTTTCTTGTAGGCGTTTTTATTTATTCAGTAAGATTTACAGCTGTTCCCTCGCGTAATTGTAATATCCAATCGTTAAGTTTTGTGTCTTTTAAGTTGTAGGTATGTTCTTTGCTAATATATCTATCAATTGAAATGTATTGGATAATACTCCATATCCACCAGCACTAGATCCTATAAAAAAAATTTCAGTAATCGTTCCATTGATTTGACTTCTACTAGCCCAAGTGGCTTCATTTGGGGTGTTGTTGGCAATTTCCAAAAGAGTAAGTTCTTCATTTACAATTACTTCTGCAATATACTTGTCCTTGTTAAATGAAATAAGAATAGAGAGACTAAAATAAAAATAAATTTTTCATAGTTAGGGATTTAAAATTTACTCAAAGTTAAAAAAAACTGAATGGTTTTTTTGTTTAGTAATATAATATTACAACATTTTTGCAAAAAAAGTTAATGTATAATTTGGGAATAGATTAGGATTGGTGATTTTTACAATATCTTTTAAGACCAAATCGGGTCTTATAGGTGCTAATTCATAATAAATAATCCCTCCTGTTTTTCCTTTTTTAGTTGATGATGTATAAATATGATCATTTTGAAATGCTTTAAATCTAGCATATAAGTTATTACTTTTCAATAATTGTTCTTTTGATGAAAAATATCCTGGTGCAATCCAAAAATCAGCAGTAGCCCCTTTGTCAAAAACACTTTCAAAACTCAAAGATAAACTTCCCTTACCTCTAGTGTCTTTCCACAGGTAATTTAAATTGGCATCTTTTAAAAATTGTGCTTCAAAACTTTCACCAGCAGGTAAGTTCCAGATATCTTTACTCATAATTGCACCTGACAGAATACTCCTTTTTTTTATGGGTTTTAATGCCTTTTTCTTTACGGCTATATAATTTTCTTCTATGATATTAAAAATACTATCTGCTTGTTTTTCTTTGTCAAATAAAACACCAAAAAACTTAATCCATTCTGCTCTTCCTAGAGGGGTTTCTTCTAACCAGTCACCATTATAAATAACGTTTATACCAGCTTTTTTAATTGAAGTTAAAGTTTTATCAGCAGATGATACACCATAACCAACAACTAATTCAGGCTGAAGATCCAATAAAATTTCTGTATTTAATGAACTTTCGTTTCCAATTTCTTTAATCTTACCTGCATCTATTAAATTTCTTGTTTTTTCTGAAGATACATACTTGCCAAATGGAAACCCAATAATAGCCGTTTCTTCATTTAATAGCTCTACCATAGGTATATGAGTTGTAGACGTTATTACTATTTTATTTATAGGAACTAAAATTTCCTGATTAAAAGGATCATTTAAAGTTTTATCGTTATATTTTTTCTCAATAGTATAACTGAAAATTTCTTTAGAGTTCTGAAAAGCAGATTTAATAATTAATTTTTTTATTCCATTTTTTTCAATAATATCAAAACCTTTTGCATATTTGATTTTGGAAGATTTTGGTTTTAAAAACGCTGTGTTTATTTTTTTTTTACAAGAAACAGAAACGATAAGAAATAGTATTGATAAAACTTTTAGAAAAAGAAATTTCATTAATTTAATTTTACAACAAGATTACAAAACAATTTTGTAATTACAATATTTAAATTATATTTGCGCCGATTTTTAGGTTTTGATATAAAAATCATTTTGTATCAAATTAAAAGGGAATCTAGTGAAAATCTAGAACTGTTCCCGCAACTGTAAGTTAATGCTGTTTTTTTTTCAGCACCTCATTAGAGGATGTTACTTAAACTCTAGCCACTGTTAGTACTACTTTTTTAGTATAAATGGGAAGGCAAAGTAACATATGAACAAGTCAGGAGACCTGCCAATAATCATGAGTTAAAAACTTTCGGGATAAAAGTTTATGTACTATTATATTACTGTACACGAAATTTACCTGATTTATTGTAAATCAAATTAATTAATTAATGAAAAAACAAATCTTAATTGCAGGTGTTTTGGCAAGTAGTCTTGTCAGCACAAATCTTTTTGCACAAGCGCAAAATGAACAAGTAGAAAAATTAGAAGAAATTGTGGTGACCGCAACGAAGTTTAATTTAAAGAAAGAAAATTCTGGAAAAGTAATTACAAAAATTACACAGAAACAATTAAAAAATAATGCAGGAAAAACAGTCATTGAAATTTTAAATACTGTTGCAGGTATTGATGTTAGAGGTGTAAACGCAAATGCTTCAGAACCAAGAAGTATAAATATTCGTGGAGGAAGAAGTAGACAAGTTTTAGTTTTGATTGATGGTGTTCCGGTTACAGACCAATCCGCCATTAATCAAGAATTTGATTTACGTCTATTAGCCGTTAGTCAAATAGAATCTATAGAGATTTTAAAAGGAGCTTCGTCTACTTTATATGGTTCTGGTGCTGCCACTGCAGTAATCAATATAGTTTTGAAGACCGCTTCTAAAGATAGTGTTTCTGGGTCGTTTGAAACAAGTTTAGGTACAAATAATACAGCAAATACATCAGAAAGCATATTGTCTGATAAAAATCAAAACTTAAGCTTAAATGGAACTCTAGGGAGTCTCAATTATTTAGGTTCATTTAGTATAACTGGAGTTGATGGGATGTCTTCTTCAAAAAGTAATTCAACTTCAATTTTTGAAAATGATAGCTATTACTCAAAAAATGGAATGTTGAAATTGGGATACAAAATGAATGAAAAATTAAGTATCGATACTTTCCTAAATTATGACGAATTTGAGTACGATTTTGATGCTGGTGCATTTTCTGATAGTGATGTAAACACAGGAAATCAAGAACAATTACGAGTGGGAATAAAGCCAAAATACAAATACAATAATGCTGAGGTTTATTTGTTAGCTTCAGTAAATGTTGTCGAGAGAAATTTACAACAGTTTAATTCATTTTCGAATACTTTAGACGCATATCAATTTAAAGGTAGAAGCTTAAATTTAGACTTCGTTCATAAATATGAATTTTCTTCAAAGTTTCAACTTATCACAGGACTAAATTATCAAGAACACTCAAATCATTCTACAACACCGTTTGCAACCATAGATAGAGAAATAGCTAATTTTAATACAATTGACCCCTATGCTAGTTTTGTATACATTTCAGAACAAGGCCTGAGTTTAAATCTTGGTGGACGTTATAATATTCACAATATATATGGAAATGAGTTTGTTTATGACGGAAACGTTGCTTATAACTTTCATATAGGCGATGATAATTCTATAAAAGTGTTCTCTTCATACAGTACAGCATTTATAGCGCCAAGTTTGTATCAATTATATGACGGTTTTTCTGGTGATATTGATTTAAACCCAGAATCAAACAAAACGATTGAACTTGGTTTTGAGTATAGTCTTAAAAATTGGTTTTCTCTAGACGCGGTTTATTTTAACAGAAAAGAAACAGATGCAATTATTTATGATAATACCATTTATAAATATGCAAATGGTTCCTCTAATGCAAGTGGTATTGAAGTAAATTCTAGAATTTATCCTTTAAAGTATCTTTCAGTTTCAACATCATACTCTTATATTGACAAAGAGAAATTAGAGGATTTTAATGATTACATTCCTAAACAAAAATTAGTAACTACTATAGAAGTTGAACCATTTCAAAATTCTTTTTTTAGCATTACGTATAGAAATGTTGGAGAAAGAACAATTTTTGACAGGTATGGCTCATTTGGATCTGCCGGTGTTGATGTAATTTTACCGAACTATCAAGTAGTAGATTTTATGACAAATTATAAACTATTTGAAGATACGGTTACCTTTTTTGCTGCAGTAACTAATATTTTAGATGAAGATTATGATGATATTTTAGGATTTTCTACCCGAGGTAGAAATTATAAAATTGGAGTGAGATTACAATTTTAACATTCAATAAATAAAGTGTAAACGAAAAGGCTCCAAATTTGGAGCCTTTTCTTATAGTATTTTTTTTACCTCACTTTTAATAATTGCAATCGCAGTTTCTGTTGGTGGTAATGTTTGAGAATAAGTGATTAAAACATTTTCTCTTAAATCATTGGCAGTATTTGAAGTTTCTGCAACTTGTTTTAATTTATTTATAATTCCATTTTTAGTTGCTAAAATAGCAATCCAAGAATCGTTGGAAATATAGATTTGCTGTACTAAGTTATGTTCAAATTCTTGCTCTACATTCGCTATTAGTAATTGTAAATAATCTTGCGTGTTTTCAGAGAGTGGTTTTATTCTAACCAACATTTTTATAGGATTAATTCGCTCACAAAATAATAGCATTCTCTCATAAGCTTGCAGCTTTATAGGTAGCGAATCTTTTTTACTTTTAGATAAAAGCTTCAGCTTTTTTGAAGTATTTTGTTGTTTAACAAATCCATTAAACATATAATAAGCTACTAAACCTGTAACTACAGCAGGTAGAATGTAAGCGATACTTTCTACTAATGTATCTTCCATTGAAAACTATTTTTATAAAACAAATGTACTTTTTTTAAATGTAAAAATTGTGAATAAAAAAAATCTATCTCATATTATTAATAGTAAAGAATACTTAAATTCACACTTTAAATACTTCTAAAAAAGATCTCTTGAATAATTACTTAAATTCATTAAACGAAGCACAAAAACAAGCTGTTCTACAAAAAGACGGCCCAATGATTATTATTGCAGGTGCAGGTTCTGGTAAGACACGTGTATTAACATACAGAATTGCACATCTGATGCAGCAAGGTGTAGATGCATTTAATATTTTATCGCTCACATTTACCAATAAAGCTGCAAGAGAAATGAAGGAAAGAATTGCAGGAGTCGTTGGCGTTAGTGAAGCTAAAAATCTGTGGATGGGTACTTTTCATTCTGTTTTTGCAAGAATTTTACGATCAGAAGCAGATAAGTTAGGCTTTCCTTCAAATTTTACTATTTACGATACCCAAGATTCTGTAAGATTGATAAGTTCGATTATCAAAGAAATGAATTTAGATAAAGAACGGTACAAACCAAAACAAATTTTAGGCAGAATTTCTTCATTTAAAAATAGCTTAATAACAGTTAGAGCATATTTTAATAACGCTGATTTGCAGGAATCAGATTTACATGCAAGTAGACCAAAAGTTGGAGATATTTATAAAGAATATGTTGACAGGTGTTTTAAGTCTGGTGCAATGGATTTTGATGATTTATTATTAAGAACCAATGAATTATTAGCACGTTTTCCAGACTCTTTAGCAAAATATCAAAATCGTTTTAAGTATATTATGGTTGATGAGTATCAAGATACAAATCATTCACAATATCTAATAGTAAAAGCTTTAGCTGATCGTTTTCAGAATATTTGTGTAGTTGGTGATGATTCTCAAAGTATCTATAGTTTTAGAGGGGCAAATATTCAAAATATATTAAATTTTCAAAAGGATTACCCTGATGTTAAAACTTTTAAACTTGAGCAAAATTATCGTTCAACAAAAAATATTGTCAATGCCGCTAACTCTTTAATAGCTAAAAATAAGACAAAATTAGACAAAGAAGTTTGGACAAGTAACGACCCTGGAGATTCTATCAATGTAATGCGTACAATTTCTGATGGAGAGGAAGGTCGTTTTGTAGCTCAATCTATTTGGGAAAACCAAATGAACCATCAATTAAGTTCAGATAGTTTTTGTGTGCTTTACAGAACAAATTCACAATCTAGAGCAATGGAAGATGCCTTGCGTAAAAAAGGAATCGACTATAAAATTTATGGTGGAATTTCTTTTTATCAAAGAAAAGAAATTAAAGATATTTTGTCTTATTTACGTGTTCTCATCAATCCAAATGATGAGGAAGCATTAAAAAGAATTATCAATTACCCTGCAAGAGGTATAGGCGCTACAACAATAGACAAACTAACAATAGCTGCAAATCATTATAAAAAATCAATTTTTGATATTTTAAAATATATAGATAAAATTGATTTAAAAATAAATTCAGGAACTAAAAATAAACTTCAGAATTTTATGAATATGCTTTTGCGATTGCAAATAGAGTCGCAAACAAAAAACGCATTTGAAATTGCTGAAGTAGTTGTAAAACAAACACAGCTAATTAAAGATTTAGAAAAAGACGGAACACCAGAAGCTGTTAGTAAAGTAGAAAATGTTCAGGAGCTTCTTAATGGAATTAAAGACTTTATAACTGATAAAATTGAACAAGGTGAAGATACTTCTCTAACTTCTTTTTTAGAAGATGTAGCTTTAGCTACAGATTTTGATGCTAAAAAAGATGATGATAAACCAAGTGTATCTTTAATGACTATTCATCAATCTAAAGGATTAGAGTATTTGTATGTTTATATTGTTGGTTTAGAAGAAAACTTATTTCCATCGGCAATGAGTATGAATACCAGAAGTGAATTAGAAGAGGAGAGAAGATTATTTTATGTAGCATTAACTAGAGCAGAAAAAGTTGCTTATCTATCTTATGCACAAACCAGATATCGATGGGGCAAATTAGTAGATGCAGAACCTAGTAGGTTTTTAGAAGAGATAGAGGATCAATATCTACATTATATAACTCCAAAAACCTTAGAGCCCTCTATTAATAATTTTGTAGACAAAAGCATTTTTGATGACGCACCGAAAGGAATTCGTTTTCAAAAACCAATTCAGCGTAAAAAATTGGAACGTGATTTAATAAAAAAGAAAGAAATCATACTTCCCAAAAATTTAAAAAAGGTTTCACTTGCAACTTCAAAAACAAATTTATTTGATGGAAAAATTGTTATTGGAAATATTGTTGAACATAATAGGTTTGGTAGAGGAGAAGTTATTTCTATAGAAGGAAATGGTCCAAATAAAAAAGCAGAAATTAAATTTGGGACCGTTGGAAAAAAGAAATTATTATTACAATTTGCAAAATTAAAAGTGATTGGTTAAAAATCTTCAACAAAACTAAAAATAAATTCCTATTTTGCAGCTTAAAGTTTAGAAAAAGGCAAACTTGTCTAGTCGAGAGTAAATCTAGACTCTAATTATAAATTTCTAAATAATATTTGATATTAAGAGACTTCTCAAAAATAAATAAATGACATTCGATTTAGAGTACAATTCAGAAAGACCATTAATGATTATTCCAGAATACGGAAGGCATATTCAAAAATTAGTAGACCATTGTTTAGCTTTAGAAACTAAAGAGGAACGAGATAAAATGGCTAAGGCTATAGTAGACGTGATGGGTAATTTACAACCACATTTACGTGATGTTCCTGATTTTAAACATAAATTATGGGATCAGTTATACATAATGGCAGATTTTAAATTAGATGCAGAATCTCCCTACCCTCAACCATCTAAAGAAGAATTACAGGAAAAACCTGAAGCTTTAGCATATCCAAAATCAGCGTCAAGATATCGTTATTATGGAAATAATATACAAACAATGATAAATATTGCTCTAAGTTGGGAAGAAAGTGATAAAAAAGAAGCATTGGTATTTACAATTGCCAATCATATGAAAAAATGCTATTTAAACTGGAATAAAGATACAGTTGATGATGCCGTAATTTTTAAACATTTACATGACTTGTCTGATGGTAAGTTAGATTTAAGAAAAACTGAAGAAGCACTATCTGAAAGTAAGAATTTATTAAGAAAACCTCGAACTCAAGGGCAAAACCAGAATAACCCTAAAAATAATTACAAGAAACCACATCATAATAATCAACACAAAAACAGAAAAAGATAAGAGTCTATGGCATCATTTAAAATTGAAGGCGGTCATAAATTGAATGGAACAATTACTCCTCAAGGAGCAAAAAATGAAGTCTTACAAATAATTTGTGCAGTTTTACTAACTTCAGAAAGGGTTGTAGTTCATAATGTTCCAGATATTATTGATGTAAATAAGTTAATTTTTATTCTTGGAGAATTAGGTGTAAAAGTCGAAAAATTAAATCGAAACTCTTATGCTTTTCAAGCAGATGAAATTAATTTAGAATATTTAGAATCAACAAGTTTTAAAAAAGATGGAAGCTCCTTACGAGGCTCAATTATGATTGTTGGTCCATTATTGGCAAGATTTGGTAAAGGATATATTCCTCGACCTGGAGGAGATAAGATTGGTCGAAGAAGATTAGATACCCATTTTGAAGGTTTTATTAGATTGGGTGCAAAATTTAGGTACAACAAAGAAGAGCACTTTTATGGTGTCGAAGCTGAAGAACTGCAGGGTGTAGAAATGTTATTAGATGAAGCCTCTGTTACAGGAACTGCTAATATTCTAATGGCATCTGTTTTAGCTAAAGGAACTACAAAAATATACAATGCAGCCTGCGAACCTTACATTCAGCAATTGTCTAAAATGTTGAACTCTATGGGTGCAAAAATTTCAGGGGTAGGTTCTAATTTATTAGTTATTGAAGGAGTTAAATCTCTAGGTGCTGTGGAACACACCGTTTTACCAGATATGATTGAAATTGGTTCTTGGATTGGTGTTGCAGTTATGACCCAATCGGAATTAACTATTAAAAATGTAAGCTGGGAAAATCTAGGGCAAATCCCAAATGTATTTAAAAAATTAGGAATTAAATTAGAAAAAAAAGGAGATGACATCTATATTCCTGAACAGGAATCTTACGAAATACAAAATTATATAGATGGTTCGGTTTTAACTGTTTCAGACGCTCCTTGGCCAGGCTTTACTCCAGATTTATTAAGCATAGTTTTAGTCATTGCAACACAAGCAAAAGGGACTGTTTTAATTCATCAAAAAATGTTTGAAAGTCGTTTGTTTTTTGTTGATAAGTTGATAGATATGGGTGCGAAAGTAATTTTATGTGACCCACACAGAGCAACTGTGATTGGTCAGAATTTTAAAAGTTCGTTAAAAGCTACAAAGATGACTTCACCAGATATAAGAGCGGGAATTTCTTTATTAATTGCAGCATTATCTGCCAGTGGAACAAGTATTATTAACAATATTGAACAAATAGACAGAGGTTATGAAAATATCGAAGCTCGTTTAAAATCTATTGGTGCTAAAATTGAAAGGATAGAAGATTAAGAATCTATAGTAATATAAAATATAAAATAGTGTCAGTTTGACACTATTTTTTTGTTGGCAACATTTTTGCCAATATTAATTTATAATTTAATGATTATATAGAAATGAGTAAGAAAGAAGAAATCAAAGAAGAAGAAATAAATAAAGCCGAAAAAGCAGAGCAAGTTGAAGAAAATCAAGAAGTTGTAGAAGAAATTATAAAAGAGAAACCAACTTCAGAAGAGTTACTTCAAGCAGAAAAAGATAAATTTTTACGTCTTTTTGCAGAATTTGAAAACTATAAAAAGAGAACATCTAGAGAACGTATAGAACTTTATAAGACAGCAGGACAAGAAGTAATGACATCTTTACTGCCAGTTGTCGATGACTTCGAACGTGCTTTGTCACACATAGAAGATGATAAAGAAGCAGAAGAATTACGAAAAGGTGTTTTATTAATTTATCAAAAATTCTATAACACACTAGAACAAAAAGGATTATCTAAAATAGAAACGAATGCTGGAGAGGTTTTTGATGCAGAAATTCACGAGGCAATTACACAAATTCCGGCTCCTACCGAAGACTTAAAAGGAAAAGTAATTGATTGTGTTGAAAAAGGCTATAAATTAGGAGATAAAATTATTCGGTATCCAAAGGTTGTAATTGGACAATAAAAAATGATATAAATTACGAATTAAGAATTGTAGATTTTAATCTTTTAATTTTTTAATTCTTCAAGTCTAAAGAATGGCAAAACAAGATTTTTACGAAGTATTAAACATTTCAAAATCTGCATCACAGGCAGAAATAAAGAAAGGTTACAGAAAAATGGCTATAAAATATCATCCAGATAAAAACCCGGATGATAAAACAGCAGAAGAAAATTTTAAAAAAGCAGCAGAAGCTTACGAAATTTTAAGTGACGAAAATAAAAAAGCTCGGTATGATCAATATGGTCATCAAGCCTTCGATGGACCTCAAGGCGGCGGTGGCGGTTTTGGCGGCGGCGGAATGAATATGGATGACATATTTAGTCAATTTGGTGATATCTTCGGCGGCGGCGGCGGCTTTGGTGGTTTTGGTGGTGGAAATCAACGCCAAGCTCGTGTAAAAGGAAGTAATCTTCGAATTCGTGTAAAACTAACTTTAGAGGAAATTGCCAAAGGAGTAGAGAAGAAGGTAAAAGTTCGAAGAAAAGTACAAGCAGACGGAGTTACTTATAAAACATGTCCCACTTGTAATGGTTCTGGCCAGCAAATGAGAATAACCAATACTATTTTAGGGAGAATGCAAACTGCTGCGACTTGTTCTACTTGTATGGGGGCAGGAGAAATAATTCATAACAAACCAAATGGCTCCGACTCACAAGGTTTGATTGTAACAGAAGAAACTGTTTCAATCAATATACCTGAGGGTGTTACAGAAGGAGTTCAATTAAAAGTAGGTGGAAAAGGAAACGATGCTCCAGGGAAAAATTCAATTTCAGGTGATTTATTAGTAATAATTGAAGAAATCCAGCATGAAACTTTAAAAAGAGAAGGGACCAACATTCATTATGATCTATATATCAATTTTTCAGAAGCTGTTTTGGGGACAAGTAAAGAAGTTAATACAGTTACTGGTAAAGTTAAAATTAAAATTGATTCTGGAACTCAATCTGGTAAAATATTAAGATTAAAAGGAAAAGGGTTGCCAAGTATAGAAAGTTATGGAACTGGTGATTTTTTAATTCACATAAATGTATGGACACCAAAGGAGTTAAGCAAAGAGCAAAGACAGTTTTTTGAAAAAATGTCTGATGACGAAAATTTTACTCCAAGTCCAAATAAATCTGATAAATCATTTTTTGAAAAAGTAAAAGACATGTTTTCGTAGACATATGTAAATATTATTTAAAAATACACTTCTTTTTATTAAAAATATTTTTTAAAAACATTGTATTGAGTTATATTTATAGAGTTGTTAAACAATTAGCAACATTTCTTTTTCATAGCAATTTTTTTCCCACTCAAACCTTGAGTGGGTTTTTTTTGTTTAAATATTTAAACAACTAGAAAACTGTTTAAATCAAGTCAAATTTTGAGATACTTTGTTCTTTAAATATCAACTTTAGAACTATTCATTCAATTCTAAAGAAGCCTTATTCATTAATAAAATTTACAATTAATTTAAGGTAACTACGTCATTTAATCAGTAAATTCAATGCCATTAGCTTATTTTTAATAAAATATTATAGTTTTTTTATTAATTATATTAATCATAATATTTATCTTAAAAAACAATTATTTTTTAGGATAAAACTTTTAATATGTTAAAAATATATTTTATAGTAGCAAAAAAACACAATTTTATTATAATATAAAAAAAAACATTAATATGTGTTTATTCATTCGAAAAATTCTTGGTTATTATTATATTGTATTATATATTTGTAATGTTATTGAGCAATCAATAACTTTTTCTTTTTCATAGCAATTTTTCCCACTCAAACTTTGAGTGGGTTTTTTTTATGATTAAAGAATGATTTAAAAAAGTATAGAAATTGCCGATTTACCTTATCGTCACACTAATGCGTGAAGGAAAGTCCGGACACCAAAGAGTAATCATAGCGGATAACATCCGTCCAACGTAAGTTGAGGACAAGTGCAACAGAAAGAATGTACAGTTAGGCTGTAGTGAAACCAGGTAAACTCTATGAGGTGCAATGCCATGTAAATTAGAGCTTGAGAGCTTCTCGCTCGATTCTAAAGGGTAGGCAGATAGATTCTAAAAGTAATTTTAGAACTAGATAAATGATAAGGACCTTTAAAGGAACAGAATTCGGCTTATTAATCTGCATTTTCTATACTATTTTTAAATTAAAAAATACGACATCCCTATTTTAATCGTTTTAATTTTGAAGAATATAAAAATATTTTCTCCTTATACATCTATAAGAGCTAACTATGTATTTGTCTTTTAAAATTGAGATAAAAAATGTAATTTTGTAGGTGTAGAATAAAAATAAAAACTTTTAATGTCTGACTTAAAAATTAATTTATAAGTCATACCTAAATCAAAGATTTTTTCATGAATATTTATAAAGATTACCTTAAGCAGATAAAAGAACGAAAACTTCTAGGACTTCATCCACAACCAATTGATGATTCAATATTATTAAGTAAAATCATTGAGCAAATTAAAGATTTAGAAAACGAGTATAGAGAAGATTCTCTCAACTTTTTTATCTACAATGTTTTACCAGGAACTACTAGTGCTGCTGTTGTAAAGGCTAAATTTTTAAAAGAGATTATCTTAGGGGATTCTTTAGTAAAAGAAATATCATCTTCTTTTGCCTTTGAGCAATTATCTCACATGAAAGGTGGACCCTCAGTAGCTGTTTTATTAGATCTAGCTTTAGGGACTCATTTATCTATTGCAAAAGAAGCTGCAAATGTTTTAAAAACTCAGGTTTTTCTATATGAAGCCGATACAACTCGTTTGGAAAAAGCATTTAATAATGAAAATGTGATTGCTAAAGAGATCATAAAGAGTTACGCCAAAGCTGAGTTTTTTACAAAACTTCCTGAAATTCCTGAAGAAATCAAGATTGTTACTTTTGTTGCAGGAATAGGAGATATTTCAACAGATTTATTGTCACCTGGTGGTGATGCTCATTCTAGATCCGATAGAGAACTTCATGGTCAGTGTTTATTTGAGCATAATAAAGAGCAACAAAACGAATTATTAGCACTCCAAAAAGAACATCCAGACAAGCGAGTGATGTTAATTGCAGAGAAAGGTACAATGGGTGTTGGTTCATCTAGAATGTCAGGTGTAAATAATGTTGCATTATGGACAGGTATAAAATCAAGTCCCTATGTTCCATTTATTAATATTGCACCAATTATTGCTGGTACAAATGGGATTTCTCCTATTTTTTTAACAACTGTTGGTGTAACTGGAGGTATTGGTATTGATCTTAAAAACTGGGTAAAACAGAAAGATGCTGATGGTAAAGTTTTAAGAGATGCTGATGGAGAACCTATTTTAGAAGAAAAATATTCTATTGCAACAGGAACTGTTCTTACAGTCAATACTAAAGATAAGAAATTGTATAATGGTAATCGGGAATTAGTGGATATTTCTGCATCATTAACACCTCAAAAAACTGAATTTATAAAAGCTGGAGGTTCGTACGCTATTGTATTTGGTAAAAAACTTCAAACATTTGCATCAAAAGTTTTAGGGATTGACGTTATACCTGTCTTTGCAACATCAAAAGAAATTTCTATTGAAGGACAAGGACTTACTGCTGTAGAAAAAATATTTAATAAAAACGCAGTTGGTACAACACCAGGGAAAGTATTACATGCTGGTTCTGATGTTCGTGTTGAGGTTAATATTGTAGGTTCGCAAGATACAACTGGTCTTATGACTTCTCAAGAATTAGAGATGATGGCAGCAACAGTAATTTCTCCAATTGTTGATGGCGCATACCAATCAGGTTGTCATACTGCTTCAGTATGGGATGATAGGTCTAAGGCAAACATACCTAGACTTATGAAGTTTATGAATGATTTTGGTTTAATTACAGCGCGTGATCCCAAAGGAAAATATCATGCAATGACCGATGTTATTCATAAAGTTCTTAATGATATTACTATCGATGATTGGGCAATAATTATTGGTGGAGATTCTCATACAAGAATGTCTAAAGGTGTAGCTTTTGGAGCCGATTCTGGAACAGTTGCTTTAGCGCTAGCTACAGGTGAAGCTTCAATGCCAATTCCTCAATCAGTGAAAGTTACCTTTACAGGAGAAATGAAAAATTATATGGATTTCAGAGATGTAGTGCATGCCACTCAATCTCAAATGCTTACTCAGTTTGGAGGAGATAATGTATTCCAAGGAAGGGTAATTGAGGTTCATATTGGAACTCTTACTGCTGATCAAGCATTTACATTTACAGATTGGACCGCAGAAATGAAAGCTAAAGCTTCTATCTGTATATCTGAAGATGATACTTTAATTGAATCTTTAGAGATTGCAAAAGGTAGAATCCAGATTATGATTGACAAAGGAATGGACAATCACAAGCAAGTTCTTCAAGGATTAATTGACATCGCAAATAAAAGAATAGCTGAGATTAAATCAGGCGATAATCCTGCTTTAGCCCCAGATGAAAATGCAAATTATTTTGCAGAGGTTGTGATTGATCTAGACGAAATAGCAGAACCAATGATTGCCGATCCGGATGTAAATAATGAGGATGTTTCTAAACGTTATACACACGATACAATTAGACCATTATCTTACTACGGTGGAACTAAAAAAGTAGATTTAGGATTCATTGGATCATGTATGGTTCATAAAGGGGATATGAAAATTTTGGCTCAAATGTTAAAGAATATAGAGTCTCAGCTGGGTAAGGTTAAATTTAAAGCACCATTAGTAGTTGCGCCTCCAACATATAATATTGTTGACGAATTAAAAGAAGAAGGCGATTGGGAAGTTTTAGTGAAGTATTCAGGTTTTGAATTTGATGATAGTGCCCCAAAAGGTTTAGCTCGAACAAAATACGAAAACATGTTGTATCTAGAACGTCCGGGATGTAACCTATGTATGGGAAACCAAGAAAAAGCCGAACCAGGTGATACTGTAATGGCTACCTCTACACGTCTTTTTCAAGGAAGAGTTGTTAAAGATTCTGGTGAGAAAAAGGGGGAATCTTTATTGTCATCTACTCCAGTAGTTGTATTGTCTACAATCTTAGGTAGAACACCTACTATGAAAGAATATGAAGCAGCTGTTGATGGTATTGTATTGACCAAATTTAAGCCTTCTTTAAAGCAATTAGTTAGATAATAAAAAAATATTATTATTTTATTTATTACAAAAACCTGAGTTCTAAACTTGGGTTTTTTTCTTATTTTTAGTTGGGTTTTAACTTTATAAATATGTTTTATAATGTAGAGTTTTAGAAACTATCAATAAAAATAAAATTTCGAAGCTATTTTATAATTATGAATTTAGAAAAATTTAATCAATTTTTAAATCAACTTTCAAAAAAGGGTTTACCTGTTATAGATGCTGATATTTCCATAAATAAATTTATTAAAATAGATCTTTCTGAAAAAAATAAAGAAGGATTTGATTTTGATATTTCATCCTCTAAAGAATGGGAAAACTACCTTTCTTCATATTTGAATGAAGGTAATTTTACAGTAGCTTTTGGGGGTTATCTAGAACAAAGAAATATATATGATAGGAGTGATTATTTTAAAAATTTAAAAGAAAATGATAAAAGAAATATTCATTTAGGAATTGATTTATGGTGTAAACAAGACACAAAAGTATTAGCAGTATTAGATGGCGAGATTCATAGTTTCAGAAATAATAATAACTATGGAAATTATGGACCAACTGTAATTTTAAAGCATAAAATTAAAGGACAACTATTTTATACGTTATATGGTCATTTATCTTTATCATCACTTAAAAACCTCACAAAAGGTAGTAAAATTTCAGAAGGAAATAGGATAGGTTTTATAGGAAATTCTTCTGTAAATGGCGACTATTCTCCTCATTTACATTTTCAAATTATTAGAGATATAGAAAATTATTTCGGAGATTACCCTGGTGTAGCTTCTAAAAAAAATATTGAGTTTTATAAAAATAATTGCCCTGATCCGAATCTTTTATTAAAATTAAACAACATCAACAACTAAATGAGTTGTTATTATTTAAATCCTATATTTAGGAGATTACTTCATCTATAGAATTCAAAATAATTTCACAGCCCATATAAATTTCTTTATCTGAAATTGTAAGAGGAGGAGAAATTCTCATTGCTTTTCCCTCGAATAGTAAAAAGAATAAAATCAATCCTTTTTCTAAACATTTATGTATAACTTTTACTGCCAGTTCTGGAGTATCTAAAATTACCGCTAACATTAACCCTTTTCCTCTAATTTCTTTAATTGAAGAATGTTTTAAATTTTTTCTAATTAGTTTTTCTTTTCTTAAAGATTCATTAATTAAGTTAGCATTTAGTATTTCGGTAACTGTTGCAAAACCTGCAGCAGAAATTACTGGATGGCCAGCAAATGTTGAAATATGTCCTAATTTAGGATTCTCTTTTAATAAGCTCATGTTTTCAAAAGAGGAAATAAAAGCACCAATTGGCATTCCACCTCCTAAACCTTTCCCTGTGATTATAATATCTGGAATTACATTGTAATTCTGAAATCCCCAAAATTTTCCTGTTCTACCTATTCCCGTTTGTATTTCATCCAAAATTAACAAAGCACCAACTTCTTTACACCGTTGCTTTACTTTTGATAAAAAATCGTCTTGGGGAACAATAAAACCTGCACCTCCTTGAATTGTTTCTAATATTATTGCAGCAGTTTTAGAAGTTATCTTATTGAGTTCTTTTTGATTGTTAAATTCGATAAACCTTGTGCCAGGAATTAAAGGTCTAAATGCTGCATTTTGTTTTTCAACACCTGAAACACTCATAGAACCCATTGTATTTCCATGATATGAGTTTTTTGCAGCGATTATCTCTGCTCTATTTGTAACTCTTTTTGCTAACTTTAAAGCACCTTCTGTTGCTTCTGTTCCGGAATTAGTGATATAAACAGAATTTAAATTCTTTGGAGAGTTTTCCACTAATAATTTACATAATTCTACTTGTGGTTGTTGAATAAACTCTCCATAAACCATTACATGAGCATATGCTTCTAATTGATTTATAATAGCTTTTGTGACTTTTGGATGATTATGGCCTAAACTATTTGCAGAAACTCCAGCAACAAAATCTAAATATTTTTTACCTGAAATATCGTAAATAAAACTTCCTTTTGCTTTAGAAATTTCAATGGAAAGTGGGTGCGGTGATGTTTGTGCTTGATATTTGAAAAAATCTGTTTTCAAATTTTAGTATTTTTTATAGATAAATTCTGTTTTTGATCTTTCTTAATCTTCTTTTTTTTATCTATTGATTTAGAATATTTTGTTGTTTCATCTACTTCCAAAAAAAAGTTATTTTTATCCTCTCTAACAAAAATATCTTTCTTAGTTTTAGGTTGTTCGTCTTCACGCCAAATAAACCCTTTTAATTCTTTTACATCATCTGGTAATTGTGATGGAGGGTATGTGTTTCCATCTGAAGTTTTTAAATATTTTATAGTTTCAATTTGACCTTTTGTAAGAGTGAATTCAATATTACTTGAGACTTCTTTTGTAATAGTTTCTAAAACCTGTGATTCTTCATTTCTGTTAAAATATACTGATTCAGCATTTCCTTTTACTAAAAGTAAACGAAGTTTGTTTTTTTCGAATTTACCAAACATATTTCTACCTTTAATTTGATTGAAATCTTTTTTTGAAATAGAATCTTTAGAACTAATGAATGAATTGTTTAATACTTTTAATGAATCTAACTTCTCAGTTTCTGTATTAGATATTAAATGAATTGTATCTCCGGTAATTTGATTTCGGTCAGACCAAATTACAGGATTTTTAAACATTCTAGTTAATCCTAATTTTTGATATGTGTGAATAGAATCACATTTACCTTGTAAATCTGATTTAAAAATTTTTACATTGTGGTAAGTTCTAATGATTCTTTTTTCAGGTTTTCCAGTTATTAATATAGTATCACCATGAATAAACATTGAGTCTTTATCAACAATTGAAATAGCAACTGCTCTTTTAACTATAAAAAGAGAGTCTTTTAATTCAAATATTTCTGCGTAGTTGCCTTTTGTTATAAAATTTTTAACGGTATCTATAACTCGTATATTATTAGTGGCGGAAGCAAAACCTTTCTTTTTATCGTAATACAAACTATCTCCTTCAATAGTTCTTTCTTTTAAATATAGTTTTGCGCTTTTTACAAAGTGAGAAATATCTGTTTTTGTATTGTAAAAACCTCTTTCACAGTAAATTCTATTTTCGTCCTGAGTATTGGTAATTGTAGATGGTCCATATAGATACGTAAGTCCAGAATTTGTGAAATAATCTAAATGATTGGACTCTAAGTTATGCTCTGGGTTTACGACAGTAACTCTTGTAGTTGCTGTAAATTTTTTATTTTCTAAATAGTAATTTCCATTTTTACTTTTTAAAGTATTTGTCTCATCTTTTATTGTTGCAAAGCTTTTGTAATACAATTTTTGATTAACTCTGTCAAAATGCAATGTATCTGAAGTTAAAGTCATCGTTGGATCTTTCAAAACAACTTTTCCCCAAGACAATGCTTGTTTAGAATTTGCATCGTAATCTGTATAATTACTTGTTTGTGTGATTGTATCACCTTGATTTATATAAACATTTCCAATTGCTTTAAAGAAATTTTTCTCTTTGTAAAACAATGCTTGCTGACTTGTTAAAATAATGCCATCATGTGTCATCTTAACATTTCCCAATAATATAGTTGCACCAGGGTATTTTTCTTCATCGACTTCTTGAATTTCAGCTTCATAATTAATTTTCTTTGACTGTGACAAAGTAAACAAGGAAAAAAGTAGAAAAAATAAAATAAATATTCTTTTCAAAATTATTAGTTTAAAACAAAAATAATGAAAAGAAAATGGCTATCCATTAAAGTAAAGTGAAATTTAATAATTAGAGTAGTAGACTTTAATTTTTAGAACATAAAAAAAAGCTTCTTTATTTTTATAAAGAAGCTTTTTTTTATAGATACTATTATTTAACGTATAATTGTTTGTTTTCTATCTGGACCAACAGAAACAATAGAGACAGGAACACCAGTTTCTTTTTCAATAAAAGCAACATACTCTAGAAGGCTTTTCGGCAATTGATCTGCGGAAGTCATTCTTGTTAAATCTTCATCCCAACCCTTAAATTCAGTGTAATTTACAGACACATTATGCGGTTCTATATTGAAGGGTAAATGACTAATTTTTTTTCCTTTATAATTATAAGTAGTACAAACTTTTAATGTGTCAAACCCAGATAAAACATCTCCTTTCATCATCATTAATTGCGTAACTCCATTTACATCTACAGCATATTTTAGAGCTACTAAATCTAACCAACCACATCGTCTTGCTCTTCCTGTTGTTGCGCCAAATTCATGACCAATTTTAGCCATTTTTTCTCCATCTTTATCAAATAACTCTGAAGGAAAAGGACCAGAACCAACCCGTGTCGTGTAGGCTTTAAAAATACCGAAAACTTCACCAATTCTGTTTGGTGCTACCCCAAGTCCTGTACAAGCACCAGCAGCAGTTGTGTTGGATGATGTAACAAAAGGGTAGGTACCAAAGTCAATATCTAGTAAAGAACCTTGAGCTCCTTCTGCTAAGATTGATTTCTTTTCTCTAATGGCAGTATTTAAAAACTCTTCACTGTCTATAAATGCTAAAGTTCTTAATTTGTCAATTCCTTTACAGAATTCTGCTTCTAATTCCTTTAAATCATATTCAATTTTAACATCAAAGAATTTTAACATTTTGAGATGCTTTTCTGTCAAAGCATCATATTTATCTTTCCAATTATCTAATTCTAAATCTCCAACTCGTATTCCGTTTCTACCGGTTTTGTCCATATAAGTTGGGCCAATTCCTTTTAAAGTAGAACCAATTTTAGCTTTTCCTTTAGAAGTTTCTGAAGCAGCGTCTAATAGCCTGTGTGTAGGTAAAATTAAATGTGCTTTTCTAGAAATTAATAATTTGGAGGTATAGTCTATATCGTGTTGATCAAGGTTTTCTAGTTCTTTTTTAAAGATTACAGGATCAATAACAACTCCATTACCAACAACATTTAAAGCTGTTTTGTGAAATATTCCGGATGGTATTGTGTGTAAAACATGTTTTCTACCATCAAAAATTAAAGTATGTCCCGCATTTGGACCACCTTGAAAGCGTGCAATGATATCGTAATTTTTAGTAAGTACATCTACTATTTTACCTTTACCTTCGTCTCCCCATTGTAATCCTAGTAATAAATCTACAGCCATTAGTTGTGTTAATTTGTTGTTTGAATTGTTGTATTGTTAATTAAGATTTGTTCTTTTTTGTTCCGTAAAAATAAAGTGAATGATTATGAATATCAATATCAAAAACTTCTTCTATTGTTTTTTTGATGATTTGAATTCTTGGATCACAAAATTCTTTGACTTCACCAGAATCTGTGAAAATTACATGATCATGATTTTTATCAAAATAACTTTTTTCATAACGGGCCATCGATTGTCCATCAAACTGATGTTTTCTTACCAGACCACAATCTAAAAGTAAATCAATTGTATTATATAGTGTTGCTCTACTAACTCTATAATTTTTATTTTTCATTTTTATGTAGAGAGATTCAATGTCAAAATGCTCAGATGCTACATATATTTCTTGAAGAATAGCGAAGCGTTCAGGTGTCTTTCTGTGCTTATTTTCTTCTAGATACGTACTGAAAACTTTTTTCACTACTTCTTGATTTTCAAGAGAATTACTCATTTATGAATGATTTTTACAAAAAACAAATTTACAGTTATTTCTGAATAAAAGAATACTTTTAATCAAATGATATTTACAAAGTATTAACACGTTCTACATTTTTTATTCCTTCAATTTTGTAAAGATTTTTAATTAATTTTTCTAATTGTGAACTATTCTTGACGCTTATTGATAATTTCCCATCAAAAACGCCTTCATTACCTTTAATATTTATACTGTGAATAAAAACACCCATATTGTTTGAAATAATTCGGGTTACATTATTTGCCATACCTTGATTATCAACCCCAGATATTTGTAAAATTACTTTAAAATCTTGTTTGGTAGAATCGATCCATTTAGTTGGAATAATTCTGTAAGCATAGTTAGATTGAAGTGAAATTGCATTCGAACAATTCATTTTATGAACTTTGATTCCGTCATTAATTGTAATAAAACCAAAGACTTTATCACCTGAAATAGGGTTGCAACAATTTGATAATTTATAATCTAACTTTTGTTCTTCTTTACCAAAAACTAATGCATCATATTTATTTGAAACTTCATCAGTATCTGGATATTCTTTTTGAGCAGTATTTCTTCTTAATTTTGTTTTAATAAAGTTAAAAATTTTACGATTCCTTTGACTAACAAAAGCTTTTAATAGTGAATTGTCTATTGCTCCATTTCCAATTCTAAAGAATAAATCAAAGCTTGTCTTTAATTTAAAATAGTTGACCAATTCATTTACAGTTTTTTCATTAAAGGAGATTTTTAAATGACGAAGTTTTCGCATTAAAATTGCTTTACCTTCGTCTGAAATTATTTTTTCCTCTTCCTTTAAAGCAGCTCTAATTTTCGCCTTTGCCCTTGCTGTAATTACAAAGTCTAACCATCTTGAGTTGGGTTTGTTATTAGCAGTTGTAATTACTTCGATTTGATCTCCACTTTTAAGCTGATGACTCAATGGCATTAGTTTTCCATTGACTTTAACTCCTCTACATTTTAAACCGATATCGGTATGTATTGAAAAAGCAAAATCTAAAGCAGTTGCATCTTTGGGGAGTGATTTTAAATCTCCGTTGGGTGTAAAGACATAAATTTCTTTAGAGTATAAGTTTAGTTTAAAGTTTTCTACAAAATCTACTGCATTTAAACTCTGAGATTCTAATGTTTCTTTTAATTTATTAAGCCAGCTTTCTAAACCATCGTCTTTGCTTTCTACTTGTTTATATTTAAAATGGGCCGCATAACCTTTTTCTGCAATTTCATTCATTCTATTTGAACGGATTTGAACTTCTACCCATTGTGAATCTGGGCCAACAACTGTAATGTGAAGTGCCTCATAACCTGTAGATTTAGGCTGAGAAATCCAATCTCTTAAACGGGAGGGGTTAGGCTTAAAGTAATCGGTAACAATCGTATAGATCTTCCAGGCATCAAACTTATCATCATTAGAATTAGGTTCATATATAATTCTAATTGCGTACTTATCATAAACTTCATTAAAAGTTACATTTTGAGTAATCATTTTTTTTCGAATAGAATAAATAGATTTAAATCTACCTTTTATTTCATACTCAAAATTCTCTTTATCTAAACCCGCCTTTAAAGTATTTTCAAATCGTTTTAAATATTTTTGTTGATCTACTTTACTTTCTGTAATTTTATTTAAAATACCTTTATAAGATTCTGGTTCAGTGTATTTTAAACCTAAATCTTCAAGTTCTATTTTAATATTGTATAAGCCTAATCTATGAGCTAATGGAGCATAAATATATAAAGTTTCTGAGGCAATTTTAACCTGTTTATTAGCAGGCATCGCATCCATTGTTTGCATATTATGAAGCCTATCGGCAATCTTTATTAAAATAACTCTTACATCATCATTTAATGTTAAGAGCATTTTTCTAAAGTTTTCTGCTTGTATAGAGGCATCTTGCTCTTTATTTAATCGAGAGATTTTGGTGAGACCCTTTACAATTTTTGCAATAGTTTTACCAAAAAGATGTTCCATGTCTTCTACAGTATAATCTGTATCTTCTACTACATCATGCAATAGAGCAGAAGCAATAGAAATTGCATCTAAACCAATTTCATTCGCAACAATTTTTGCAACTGCAATTGGATGAAAAATATATGGTTCACCTGTTTTTCTTCGTTGTTTAGAATGAGCATCTAAAGAAATGTCAAAGGCTTTTCTTATCAGTTCTTTATCCTCTTTAGACAACACCTCATAAGTTCCTTTTAGTAAATCTTTATAACGATTTGCTATTTCTTTATTCTCTTCTTCTATAGTTGCTGTATATTCCAAATGTGAGTTCAAAATTAAAATCTAAATCAGAGTGAAATTAGGAATAAGAATGTTAAGAAACAAGAAATTAAGATTCTAAATTTTTAATTCTATTTAATAAAGTTGGATGTGAATAATATGCAAAAACAAAAGCGGGATGTGGGGTTAAATTACTCAAACTATTTTTTGACAACTTTTTAAGTGAAGTTACTAAAGCCTCACCTTCAAAAGTATCTTTTGCAAAATTATCTGCTTGATATTCAAATTTTCTTGACATATAATTCATGAATAATCCAGTGAATTCTGAAATTGGTGAATACAAAATACCAAAGGCTATTAGACCGATATGAAAGCTGGGTATAGATACTCCTAATGCTTCTGAGAGAATAGGAGAGTTGATAAATAATGATAATATATAGAGTGATAATCCCGCAAGTAGAATGGAGGATATTAAATTAAAAATGATATGTTTTCTTTTATAATGGCCAACTTCATGTGCCAAAACTGCAATAATTTCATCGGTTTCTAAATCATTAATTAAAGTGTCATACAAAGTAATTCTTTTTTGAGAACCGAAACCAGAGAAATAAGCATTTGCTTTTGTAGAGCGCTTAGAGCCATCTATAACAAAAATATTATTGATAGTAAAACCTACTTTTTGGGCATACATTTCTATAGCCGATTTTAATTCTCCATCTTCTAAAGCACTTTGCTTATTAAATATAGGAACAATTAATTTTGCATAAAACATGTTTAGAAACAAAGAAAAAACGGCAACAAAACCCCATGAATAAATCCAAAAGTTAGTTCCTGTCAATTGATAAAACCAAATAATGAGTGATAAAATTCCTCCACCTAAAATTATACTTATGAACAGCCCTTTAATTTTATCTATCCAAAATATTTTTTTTGAAGATTTGTTAAAACCAAATTTTTCTTCAATTACAAATGTATTGTAATAGGATACAGGAATCGATAAAAACGTTGAACTTAAAATAATAATTCCAAAGAAAATTAAAGCGATTAAAATGTGATTATTTGTAAAAGTTCTAGCATAAATATCTAAAAATTTAAAACCATCAAATAGAAAGAAAACTAGGGTTAAAAGAAAGGTTATGAATGAAGTTATTTTCGAAAATTTAGCACTTGTCTTTTTATATGCTTGTGATTTTTCGTATTCTTTTTGATCATAAATATCACTTAACTCTTCAGGTATTTTTTTATCAAAATATTTTTCGTTTAGAGTATCTAAAATTTTATCAATAATAAAACTGATAATTAAAATTGAGATGATGATAAAAAACAGTGTAGTTGAGTTCATTCGTTATTCTTTTAAATTTCTTTGTCTTATTGCTTCAAATAAAATAATTGCAGCAGAAACAGAAACATTCATAGAATCTATTTGTCCTTGCATTGATATATTTATATTTTGAGTTGCCGCATCTCTCCAAGTTTCAGTTAAACCAGTAGCTTCTGTTCCAACTACAATTGCAGCACTTTTGGTATAGTTTTCTTTGAAATATTGATTTGAATTTTGCAAAGTTGCTGCATAAATATTAATTTTCTTTTCTTCTAAAAAAGCAACTATTTCCTCTGAAGTCCCTGTAGCTATTTTATTGGTAAAAACACATCCAATACTAGATCTTATGATATTTGTATTGTATAGATCGCTTTTAGGATTTGCGATAAAAACAGCAGCAACATTTGCAGCATCTGCAGTTCTTAATAGAGCACCAATATTTCCTGGTTTTTCAACACCTTCAGCAACTAAAATTAAGGGGTTATCAACTCTAAATTGAATGTTTTTTAAAGAAAAATCTTTTACTTTTGTTACCGCTATAATTCCTTCTGTTGAATCTCTATAAGCTAATTTTTTATAAACTTCTTTAGAAATTTCTATTCTATTGATATTCACATTAAAAATGTGTAAAATTTCATTTTCTGAAATAATTTCCGAGCAAAATAGGACTGTATCAAACTCATAATTTGAAGAAATTGCGAGTGAAATTTCTCGTTTACCTTCAATAATAAATAGGCCTTGCTTTTTTCGTTCTCGCGCTTTTTCTTGCAGTTTTAGCAAGTTTTTTATATAGGAGTTTTGAATGCTGGTTATTTCTTTCATCAGAACAAATATAGTTATTTATAGGTATTGACACTCAAGCAAAAAACAATTTACTTGTTTTATAAATACTAGTTGTAATTGTAAAAATAAATAGCAATAGCGGGCAATAATATAATTGTTTTATAGATGCTTCTATTTTATATATTTATAAAGGTTCGTTTTTAAAGAAACCAACATATAGTCAAATTAAAAAAGGATGTTATTTTGTTTTATATTTATTGGAATATCGTTTCCAAAGTTTTGTTTGATGCGTTTCTAAACTAATTTTTCTTCCTTGTATAAAAGCATCCGTAAGTATATTCCCTCTCATATCTAGAGCATCTCCTTTAGAAATAAATAGGGTAGCATCTTTACCAACTTCTAAAGTTCCTACTAAATGATCTATTCCTAAGATTTTTGCTGTATTGGAGGTTAATAATTGTAAAGCGACTTCTTTTCCTAAACCATGTGCTGCAAATGTTCCTGCATAAAAAGGCAAGTTTCTTGTGTTCATTCTTTCCATTTGCCCTTCCATACCTATACTTACCAGAATACCTTTATCTGTTAATGATTTCGCAATTGTGTGGGTGTAATCATAAGCATCGTCTTCACTATTTGGATTTCTATGAGGTCTATCTAAAATAATAGGAATATTGTTTTTAATTAATAAATCTGAAATATTATCTGCTCCTTCACCATTAACAAGAACAATATTATTAATTCCTAGTTTCTTACTAATATGAATAGCGTCTGTAATTTCTCTTTGTCCACTTGCATGGATAAATAGTTTTTGAGAACCCTCAAATAAACCTCTAGTTGCTTCAAAAGGTATGTTTTTTTGTAATTTATCACCAGCTAGATAATTTTTAGCATCCTTAAAATAAGATGTAATTTTAGTTATATTTTTGATGTAATTTTTGTCTGGTTTTAATGCTGGGTCTTCACCAAGCCACCACCTTCCTCTAGTGAAACTACTTGGCCAATTTATATGAATTGCATCATCTATTTTGAGACTTGCATCTTCCCAATTCCAAGCATCTAATTGCATGATTGAAGATGTCCCTGAAATTGTACCACCTCTTGGAGTAACTTGTGCTATAAAAACACCATTTGGACGCATGGATTCAACGATTTTACTCTCTGCGTTGTATGCTATTAAACTTCTAATATGTGGATTCATGAATCCGGTTTCTCTTTCATCAGAAGAGGCTTTTACAGCATCAATCTCAACCAAACCTAGAGAAGTATTTGCAGCAATGAAACCAGGATATACATGTTTTCCGTTTGCTTTAATAACTTTGCCGATTCGTGCAATTTTTGTCATTGCACTTCCAACAAAAATAATTTTACCAGCTTTAAACATAATTAAAGAATTGGCAATTACTTTTCCATTTCCTAAATGAGCTATAGCTCCTTCAATCGAAATAGGCTCTAATTGATCGTTTGCTGGTGTTTGTTGTGCTAGTATATTCCCAGATAATAAAAAGAACATTAAACTATATATAATTTTTTTCATGATTTTTAGTTTTTATATTTCTTCTGTATCACAATGAAAGTTTCTATCTTTTCTTTTCGTTGGGACTTGTGTTTTTTCACCACCAATTTTTTCTTTTAACATCATATCGATTAGTTTACTTTTTTCAGTTTTTATTGCGATACGTTTTTTTAAATCAGTAGATATATCAAAATACACTTTTCCTTCTATAATTGTTTTTTCTACTTTTGTGTAAATGGATAAAGGATGACCACTCCAAAGAACAACATCTGCATCTTTGCCAACTTTGATACTTCCAACTCTATCTTCTAAATGTAATAATTTTGCAGGATTAATAGTTATCATTTTCCAAGCTTCAAGTTCACTCATACCTCCATATTTAATAGTTTTTGCAGCTTCTTGATTTAATCTTCTTGACATTTCTCTATCGTCAGAATTAATAGCTACAGTAACACCTTCTTTTGCCATAATAGCAGCATTGTATGGTATTGCATCATTTACTTCGTACTTATATGCCCACCAATCAGAAAATGTAGAAGCTCCAACTCCATGTGCTTTCATTTTATCTGCAACTTTATATCCCTCTAAAATGTGCGTAAAAGTGTTGATTCTAAAATTAAATTGGTCTGCAACTTTCATTAGCATGTTAATTTCTGACTGAACATATGAGTGACAAGAAATAAAACGCTCTTTATTTATTATCTCAGCTAAAGTTTCTAATTCTAAATCTTTTCTATATGGTTTTCCACTTTTCTTTAAAGCGTCATATTCTTTTGCTCTTTGAAAATAATCTACATATAGTTGTTCAACTCCCATTCTTGTTTGTGGAAATCTAAAACTTGAATTAGAGCGAGATTGTTTTACATTTTCACCTAGTGCAAATTTTATAAATTTTGGGGTGTCTTTATAAATCATTTCTTTTGCATTTTCACCCCACTTTAGTTTTATAATTGCAGAACGCCCTCCAATAGGATTTGCAGAACCATGTAAAATTTGAATTGAAGTTACACCACCAGATAGATTTCTATAAATATTAATGTCTGAAGGATCTACAACATCTTCAATCGTAACTTCAGCAGTTGAGTTATGTCCTCCTTCATTAATAGCAGAAGCTGCAATATGTGAATGTTCATCTACAATTCCTGCAGTTAAATGTTTTCCTGTTCCATCAATGATCGTTGCGCTATTGTCTTTAAGGTTATCACCTATTTCTATAATTTTACCTCCTTTTATTAAGACGTCAGTATTTTTAAGTATTCCCTCATCTTCGCTTGTCCAAACAGTTGCGTTTTTGACTAAAATTGTTTCTTGTGTTGGTTGTGAAAAATTTCCAAATCCTGAATTTGGGTAGCTAACCTTTTGTATCATAATGGCATCGTCATTAGATTTTTTAGAATCTTTCTTTTTAGTGTCTTTTTTAAAAATTTTTGATGCTGACCAAAAGGATTCATTTCCTGCACTATCATAGGCAGTTCCTTCCATTACATTAGACGAATTGATAGTTTGACCAAGCAATCTAGTATATCCATTATTTTCATTTAATGTAATAGAAATCCAATTGTCTTTATAAGAAAATTTAGATTTTACTAATTTTTCGCCTTCTTTGAGAGAAGCTTTTTGATTAGCTCCTTTGCCTGAAATGGATAAATTATAGTTTTTATTATTTACATATAATTTATAATTTCCAGAAAGATTTTTAATATGCATAGAGTTGATTACATTTTTTTTACCCTGAACCCAATTTTCATAAATGGTAGTTTTAGAATCAAAAACGTCTCCAGAAGTAATAATAAAGTTAGCATAACTGCCTTCGTTTAAGTTTCCTATTTTATTGTTTTTAATAATTTCTGCTGGAATTGAGGTTAGAGATTGTAAAGCAATTGTTTTATCAAAACCATATGCAATTGCTTTTTGAAGGTTTTTATGAAAATCTTCTAGTTTTTTTAACTTATGAGTTGTTAAAGCAAACGTAACTCCACTTTTAGAAAGTAAATTTAAGTTTGAGGGCTCTTGGTTCCATCTTCTCATATCTGCTAAATCAATATATTGGGCTAACAATGGATTAGAAACATCATAAGCAGCTCTATAATTAATAGGAATAATAAAGTTTGCGTTTGTTCCTTTAATATCATTAATTCTTTCAAATTCATCACCAGACCCTACAATTGTATATTGTATCCCAAATTCATCTCCTACTTTATCAGCTCTTAATGCATCTAAATGACTTCCTGTTTCAAAAATTTGTATTGCATCTTTATTTCTATTAAGAGCTTCTAAAGATAAATCTCTATTTTTTACTTTACCGGATGCATACCAATCTGCGTCCATATAAGTTTGCCTCAATAAAGCCATTGCACCCATTTTTGAAGTTGGATACCCCTGTTTGGATAAGACACTTTTGTTAAATGACAAATAATGTCCAGATTTGTTGTCTAAAATTCTGTAAGCATCAGTGGAATTAGGGTTTAGAGCCACTAGCATACCGGTTCCTCTCATAATTCCATCTTGTAAATGAGTATTTACAACACCAAAACCAGCTTTTAAATAATCAATTGCTTTTTTAGAGTCGAATTTAAAAGAAGCAGATGCTTCTGTCTCCGATCGAATATGGTCATTCCAATAAAACCCATTTCTTTCTGCATCATATTGTGGTTTTGATCCTCCTCTATTTAAAAGTGATTTTTTTGGTTTTGGAATACCAAAACTAGAATAAAGATCAATAAACGAAGGATAGATCGTTTTTCCTTTTAAATCAATTGTTTTTGCTCCTGCAGGAATTAGAACCTTTTTGCCAATAGCAATTACTTTGCCATCTTGAATAAGTAAAGTTGCTTTTTTAATTATTTTTAGTGGAGTGATATAAATAGTAGCATTTTTAAAAGCTGATATGTTAATAAAGGTTGTTTTTACTCCAGTATTAGTTGGAAAGTACTCTTGCGCTTGCAAAGAAATTAGGAATAAAAACGAGTATAAAAAAAGTAGTTTTTTCATTTGATTTCTTCTATTTTAATTAGATTTGTAATTTAAATAGAAGAAATTAATAATATGTTAAAATCAATTAATTTAACATATTATTAAAAAGATTTAAAAAGTTTTTGAAGTTTCAAAATAAGAAATCAATAAATCCACCACATAATTGTAAGAAGCAACTCCTTTGTCTTGTTTGTTTGCTTTTAAATAAGCATTGTAACCTTTTTTTACAATGGGTTCAAAAGGATTCTTATAAGATTTCCAAAAAATATTACTATTTCTAAAATCTTTTATAATTCCTGTATTTACAGTTATTAAAAGTTTTTTTGACAGTTCATTATCACGTTTTTTGATTTCTGAAAAACAATACCCAAAAGCCATTCTATAGCTTGCGTATTTAAAATAGAGATTTTCATTATAATTAGCCGCCAAAAAACCCACAAAATTAGCTTCATTTTCAGCAGCATACCCTATTTGATGTGCCATTTCATGACAGGTGGTTGTAGGAGAACTCGATTTAGGTATTTTATCATTTACTTGTGCTTCACCCGTAAGAGGATTTAGGTAACCAGAAGTACCATTATAGGATTGTATTACACTCATTAAAGAGCTTTTTACAGAAGGATATTGATAATTTAGTTGCGGATAAATTTTTGATAAATTCTCATATCCAGAAACAGCCATTGTGTAAATTTCTTTGTGGGAATAGGGGTTTTCTACAATCAAAGAATCATTTTTTGTTATTTTAAATTGATATTCATTTAATTTTTTAATGATATGTTCAGTAACATTTTGAAGTTGTTTGGTAGAGTGCTTTTGATGTTCATAATTTAAATTCTTCGCCAGAGGTAGTCTGTAATAATTTAAGCCCCAAAAAAGGTAAAAACAGAAATAAGTGATTGATAAAATTGACGTAAGTTGTAAAATTTTTGGAAATAAGTTTTTAAATTTACCCTTAATCAGTCTATATGTAAAACGAAAAAAAGCAAACAATGTAAAAGCCAATAAAAAATCACCCACTGAAAAAGGAATCCACCCTAAAATAATTCTAAAAAAACCTGAAATGATTGGATAGATTCCATTTGAGTAATAGCGCTCGATAAACTCAGGGCTTCTTGCCGCAAACCTCATCAATACCATTTGAAATGGTAAGAAAAGCGTCAAAATAATATGTTTTTTATTCCATTTCATATGTGTAAAAATAATATTTCATTTTGGAAGTTGACTGGTTATTAACAAGATAATAACATTTTTATTTACATTTAATGTTCACAAATTAAAGTAGGTTATTAGAAAGGACTTTCAAGCTAAAAAAAGTACATTTGTAAAGATGGAAAAAACAACTTCTTTAGCAGCTAAAAAAATAGATAAATCTAGAATCATTAGTCTTGAAAAAGGTAAAATACCTCCTCAAGCAGTGGAGTTAGAAGAAGCTGTATTAGGAGCAATGATGATTGATAAAAAAGGAATTGATGATGTAATAGACATTCTAAGTTCAGATGCTTTTTACGATTCGAAACACCAAGAAATTTATGCAGCAATTTATGAATTATTTCAAAATTCTGAGCCCATAGATCTTTTAACAGTATCTAATTTATTAAAAAAGAACGGCAAGTTAGAATTTGTTGGTGGTGATTTCTTCCTTATTCGTCTTACACAAAAAGTAGCATCTTCTGCGCATATTGAATTTCATGCAAGAATTATTCTTCAAAAATACATTCAGCGAAGATTGATCTCAATTTCAAGCGAAATTATAGAAAATGCATACGATGAAAGTACCGATGTTTTCGATTTATTGGATGATGCAGAAGGAAAGCTTTTTGAGGTTACACAAGGAAACTTAAAAAAGAGTTCTGAAGACGCTGGTTCTCTTGTAAAACAAGCTTTAAAGAAAATTCAAGAAATTGGGAATCAAGAAGGAATGTCTGGTTTGGCAACCGGCTTTACAAAGTTAGATGCACTTACTTCTGGATGGCAACCATCAGATTTAGTCATTATTGCTGCTCGTCCAGGTATGGGTAAAACAGCTTTTGTAATTTCAATGGCTAAAAATATGGCAATCGATTTTAATCACGGGGTTGCAGTATTTTCATTAGAGATGTCATCTGTTCAGTTGATTACTCGTATGATTTCATCTGAAACAGGATTAACATCTGAAAAACTAAGAAAAGGAAATTTAGAACCTCACGAATGGGAACAACTTAACGTTAAAGTTAAAAAATTATCGGATGCTCCTATTTTTATTGATGATACCCCTTCCTTATCAATTTTTGATTTACGTGCCAAAGCGAGAAGATTGGTATCTCAACACGGTGTAAAAATCATTGTAATTGATTATTTACAATTGATGACCGCCGGTGGAAAAGCAGGAGGAAACCGTGAACAAGAAATCTCAATGATTTCGAGAAACCTAAAAGCATTGGCAAAAGAATTAGCCGTTCCTGTAATTGCACTTTCTCAATTATCACGGGCTGTTGAAACACGTGGTGGAAGTAAAAGACCCCTTTTATCAGATTTACGTGAATCTGGAGCTATTGAACAAGATGCAGATATTGTATCCTTTATTTTTAGACCAGAATATTACGGAATGACAGAATGGGATGATGATGAACATACACCATGTGAAGGACAAGGAGAATTTATTGTAGCCAAACACAGAAATGGTGGTTTGGATAATATTCGTTTAAAATTTACTGGTCATCTTGCAAAATTTTCTGATTTAGAAGAAGGTTTTAGTTCTGAATTTCAATCTTCTATGAATGGAGATTTTCCAGAGGATGTTTTTCCAGATCAAAGAATTGAGCCTAAAGATGCTTTTGGTGATAATTCTGACGATGTTCCTTTTTAAATTGTACAAGTGCATAATTGTTTCCTCGTACTTATATGTTTTTCTTTTTAAAATGAAAAAAATTGTAACAATACTTTTATTTATTCTAGTATCAAACTCAATTTGGGCCTCCTTTATTTATGTTCCAATGAGTTATGATAATCAGAAAAATCATTTAAAAGCCTATGGAAATTGTCTATTTTGGTTTAGAAGTAGGATTAAAATCAAAATGGTTATTAAATTATGACGGAGGTGCATTTTTAATAGAAAATAATAAAATTATTGAAAAAGAATGTAAGATAAGAGGAGTTTCTTACCAAATTATTTCTGATGCAAAAGTACAGATAATTCTGCAAGAGATTTCTTCTCCATCATCTAATCAAGAATCGGTAACTTTAGAAAAAGCACCAAAAATTGCTGTATATTCTCCAAAAGACAAAATGCCTTGGGATGATGCCGTAACAATGGTTTTAACCTATGCTGAAATTCCTTTTAAAGTAATTTATGACAAAGAAGTTTTAGATGATAAACTAATACTATACGAGTGGGTTCATTTACATCATGAAGATTTTACAGGGCAATATGGTCGTTTCTATGGTTCTTATAGAACAGCACCCTGGTATATAGAAAGGAAGTTACACGCAGAGAAACAAGCGAAAGAATTGGGGTTTTCAAAAGTTTCACAAGAGAAGTTGGCCGTCACTAAAAAAATAAGAGATTATGTTGTTGGAGGTGGGTTTATGTTTGCCATGTGTTCTGCAACCGATAGTTTTGATATTTCTTTATCTGCAGAGGGAGTTGATATCGCTGAAGCAATGTTTGACGGGGATGCTTCAGAAACTAATTATCAATCTAAAATTAACTATAATAAAACATTCGCTTTCAAAGACTTTGAATTGGTTAGAAATCCAACAACATATGAGTTTTCTTCAATAGATATGACTCAGAAACGTAAAATACCTAAAACATCAGATTATTTTTCACTGATAGAATTTTCTGCTAAATGGGATCCTATTCCCACTATGTTAACTCAAAATCATACTGTTCTAGTGAAAGGTTTTATGGGTCAAACTACTTCTTTTGATAGAAATACAGTGAAAAGAAATATATTGGTTTTAGGAGAAAATAAAACAAATAGGGAGGCTCGATATATTCATGGAACAAAAGGGAAAGGGATGTTTACCTTTTATGGAGGTCATGATCCTGAAGATTACACACACAGGGTTGGAGACCCAAAAACAGAGTTAGATTTACACCCAACTTCTCCTGGTTATCGATTAATTTTAAATAATGTTTTGTTTCCTGCTGCAAAAAAGAAGAAACAAAAAACTTGATTTCTATAATTAAAAAAACACTATTTTAAATTTATCATTTTTTAATTGTTAATAACCCTTTTTTTTGCTGATAAATAATCTTGTTAATTGTAACTAAAAAAATTACTTTTGTCAACAAATTAAAACATCAAAATGCCAACAACACATCAATTACAAGATTTCACACAACAAGTTCGTAGAGATATTTTACGCATGGTTCATGCAGTTAATTCTGGACACCCCGGAGGTTCTTTAGGATGTGCAGAATTTATTACATGTTTATATCAAAAAGTAATGGAGTATTCTTCAGACTTTGATATGGATGGAAACAATGAGGATTTATTTTTCCTTTCAAACGGCCATATCTCTCCAGTTTTTTATAGTGTTTTAGCTCATAGTGGATTTTTTCCTGTATCAGAATTAGCAACTTTTAGATTGTTAAATTCTCGTTTACAAGGGCATCCAACAACCCATGAAGGTTTACCTGGTGTAAGAATAGCTTCTGGTTCTTTAGGGCAAGGAATGTCCGTTGGTATAGGAGCTGCTCAAGCTAAAAAATTAAATGGTGATGATAAATTAGTGTATACTTTACATGGTGATGGTGAATTACAAGAGGGTCAAAATTGGGAGGCAATTATGTATGCATCAGCAAAAAAAGTTGATAATTTAATTGCTACTATTGATTTAAACGGAAAACAAATAGATGGTTCTACTGATAAAGTATTACCAATGGGAAGTATTCAAGCAAAATTTGAAGCTTTTGGATGGAACGTTTTAAATGTTAAAAAAGGAAATGATATTGATGCCATTTTAACTGGTTTAGCGGAAGCTAAATTACAAACCAGAAAAGGTAAACCAGTTTGTATTTTACTTCATACTGAAATGGGTAATGGTGTTGATTTTATGATGCATACTCACGCTTGGCACGGTAAAGCACCGAGTGATGATCAATTAGAGAGTGCATTGTCTCAAAACCCTGTAACTTTAGGAGATTATTAATATTGACTTTTTTTCAGTATTTTTTTAATAGTATAACCTACAATTTATTGTAGGTTTTTTTATTCTTAAATTTAGAACTTAACTCTAAGAATACCATTATATTTACAACATATACATTGAAATAAATATAATTAATTTAAATTTTCAATAATTGAATATGAAAATAGGAATTGTTTGCTATCCAACTTTTGGAGGAAGTGGAGTTGTAGCTACAGAATTAGGAATGGCACTAGCAGACAAAGGCCATGAAGTGCATTTCATCACTTACAATCAACCTGTTCGATTAGATTTTATTTCTCATCATTTACATTTTCATCAAGTACTTTTAGAAGAATATCCTTTATTTCAATACCAACCTTATGAGCTTGCTTTGTCAAGTAAAATAGTAGAAGTGGTAGAAAAATATCAGTTAGACGTACTACATGTACATTACGCTATACCTCATGCATATGCAGCTTATATGGCAAAACAAATGTTGATAGAAAAAGGGATTTCTGTAAAAGTGGTAACTACATTACATGGAACAGATATTACACTTGTAGGAAGCCATCCAACATATAAAACAGCGGTTGAATTTAGCATTAACAATTCTGATGTTGTTACTGCGGTTTCAAATGATTTAAAAAAGACAACGAACAGGCTTTTCAAAATTAAAAATGACATTCAGGTTATTTATAATTTTATTGATACAGAAAAATATGATAAAGCACATCAGCAAAAATGTAATAGAACTGCAATAGCAAAACCTAATGAACGAATTTTAACCCATGTCAGTAATTTTAGACCTGTAAAAAGGGTAGAAGATGTGATCAAAATTTTTTATGAAGTTCAAAAAGAAATTCCTTCAAAACTATTATTAATAGGTGAAGGTCCTGAAAGAGCAAAAGCTGAAAACTTAGTCAATAAATTGAAAATTTCTGACGATGTACTTTTCTTAGGAAACAGTTCAGAAGTTACCAAAATTTTATGCTATTCAGATATTTTTTTATTACCATCTAAAACAGAGAGTTTTGGATTAGCGGCATTAGAAGCAATGGCGGCAAGAACTCCTGTAATATCTACAAATACTGGAGGTTTACCTGAAGTAAATATTCATGGAATAACAGGATATCTAAGCAATTTAGGAGACGTGAACGACATGGCAAATAATGCAATTTCGATTTTAAAAAATCAAGAAAAATTAGAAATGTTCAAGCAGAATGCAAAAGAACATACTAAAAGATTTTCATTAGACAATATTCTTCCTGTTTATGAAGATATCTATAAATCTTGTTATAAAAAATAGGATTTTTAAAATCGATAAACGGACTCTTTAAAAACTCTAAAGTATTTTACTTTCATAGACTAATATTTATTAGTAAGAATTTTTATTTATTGTAAATTTCTATTCAACAAATATTATATAAGTTATTTTTAGTGTTTTAATAATTAATATGCATATTTTATGGGAATTTAAAATAAATTCTCGTTAGTTATAATTTTTTTTTAACTTGCAGAACATACTAATTTTAAACTTTTTAATGAAACAATTAGCACTACACTGGAAGATTTTAATAGGAATGGTTTTAGGAATCATTTTTGGATTTATTATGAATTCTATTGATGGAGGTAAAGAGTTTGTTGTAGATTGGATAAAACCTTTTGGAACAATATTCATTAATTTATTAAAATTAATTGCTGTGCCTCTAATTCTAGCATCTTTAATAAAAGGGATTTCTGATTTAAAAGACATTTCAAAAATTAAAAAAATGGGATTAAGAACCATGGTTATTTATATGACAACTACATTGGTTGCTATTTTTATAGGATTAGGTATTGTTAATCTAGTTAAACCAGGTGTTGGAATGTCTTCGGATACCATAGAAAAAATTAAATATAAATATGAAACATCATCTGGTGTTGTAGATAAGTTGTCAAAAGCTTCAGCGCAAAATGATGCAGGTCCATTACAAGCTCTCGTTGATATTTTTCCTAGTAATATATTCACATCATTAGGAAATGCAAGTATGCTACAAATAATATTCTTTGCATTGTTTGTTGGAATTTCACTATTATTAATTCCAGAAAAGAAAGCAAAACCTTTAATGGATTTCTTTGATTCTTTGAACGAAGTAGTTATGAAAATGGTAGATTTAATAATGCTTTTTGCACCCTATGCAGTATTTGCATTATTAGCAAATGTAATTATTGCCTTTGATGATACAGAAATACTTTTAAAACTTTTAGTCTATGCATTTTGTGTAGTTGGTGGTTTACTTTTAATGATAGGCTTCTATTTAGTATTAGTAAGTGTTTATTCAAAAAAATCACCTATTTGGTTTTTAAAGCAAATAAGTCCAGCTCAATTATTAGCTTTTTCAACAAGTTCTAGTGCAGCTACATTGCCAGTAACTATGGAAAGAGTTGAAGAACATTTAGGGGTGGATAAAGAAGTATCAGGTTTTGTATTACCAGTTGGCGCTACTATTAATATGGATGGTACAAGTTTATACCAAGCGATAGCAGCTGTCTTTATTATGCAAGTTATTTGGCCAGAAGGACTTACCTTTTCAAATCAAATAGTCATTGTTGCAACAGCTTTGTTAGCATCAATAGGTAGTGCAGCAGTGCCTAGTGCTGGTATGGTAATGTTAGTTATTGTATTAGAGTCTATTGGTTTTCCAGAAGAATTACTACCAATTGGTTTGGCTTTGATTTTTGCAGTAGATAGACCTTTAGATATGTGTAGAACTACAGTAAATGTTACTGGAGATGCAACTGTTTCTATGATTGTAGCAAAATCTTTAGGAAAATTACATGACCCCAAACCTAAAGACTGGGATGATAATATAAAATAAATATGAGGATATTTATTATGAATGATAAATTTTTAAAACACGGAATCCTATTAAAAATAATCTATAATTTTAAACAAATAATTTAATCTTGATAAATATTTAAGTTTCACTTTTTTTTTAAAGGGATTATTTGTGTAATTAAAAATAAAATTAGAATATTTGCAACTTAAATGATATAACATGAAGTTTATTCAAATACATCATCAATACTTTTACAATTGCAACCAAGCGATTTAAAGATGTATTGAATAAAATCAAGATATTAATAAACCCGTTTGAGCAAATCAAACGGGTTTTTTTAATTTTTAACCCTATTCGCTCAAGCATCAAACAAAACAAAATGAGTAAATTAAGAATTGCAGTTCAGAAATCAGGAAGATTAAATCAAGATTCAATGAGAATCCTAAAAGACATTGGTATTTCTATAGATAATGGAAAAGATCAATTAAAAGCATCTGCAAGAAATTTTCCTGTAGAAGTTTTTTATCTTAGAAACGGTGATATTCCACAATATTTAAAAGATGGAGTCGTAGATGCTGCTATTATTGGCGAGAATGTTTTAATCGAGAAAGGAGCAGATATTGAGTTTATAGAACGTTTAGGTTTTTCTAAATGTAAAGTTTCAATTGCTGTTCCTAAAGATTCTAAAGCAAATTCTTTACTAGATTTAGAAGGGAAAAGAATAGCAACTTCATATCCAGAAACTGTTAAGAAATTTTTAAAACAACAAAATATAGAGGCACAATTACACCAAATTAATGGCTCTGTAGAAATTGCGCCGAATATTGGTTTAGCTGATGGAATTTGTGATATTGTTTCGAGTGGAAGTACTTTATTTAAAAATGGATTAAAAGAGATTGAAGTTCTATTAACTTCTGAAGCTGTATTAGCTGTTTCTCCAAAGATTTCTGATGAAAGATTGGCTGTTTTAAAAAAGATTCAATTTAGAATTCAAGCTGTTTTAAAAGGGCGAAATTCTAAATATATTTTATTGAATGCACCCAATGATAAATTAGAGACAATTCTAAATTTATTACCTGGTATGAGAAGTCCCACAGTTTTACCATTAGCTGAAAACGGATGGAGCTCTGTTCATACTGTTATTAGTAAAAATCAATTTTGGGAAATTATAGATGAATTGAAGGCTAACGGTGCAGAAGGTATTTTGGTTTGTCCAATTGAAAAAATGGTCTCGTAAAATGAAAAAAATTATAAATCCTGCTAAAGAAAATTGGGAGCAAATATTACAAAGACCAACAAAAACAGTTGATGATATTGAAAATACTGTCAATCAAATATTTGATGATGTTCAGAGAAATGGTGATTCTGCAGTATACAAATACACAGAATTGTTTGATGGTGTTTCTTTAGATAGTAATATTGTTTCTATTAAAGAAATAAAAGAAGGAATCACACAAGTTTCTGATGAATTAAAAGAAGCTATCAATCTTGCAAAGAAAAACATCACTAAGTTTCATTCAGCTCAAAAAACAGAAAAAGTATTTATAGAAACTGCTAAAGGGGTGTCTTGTTGGCAAGAAAAAAGATCTATTCAAAAAGTTGGTTTGTATATCCCTGGTGGAACAGCTCCTTTATTTTCGACAGTTTTAATGTTGGCAATACCAGCTCAAATTGCTGGCTGTAAGGAGATTGTATTATGCTCTCCACCAAATAAAAAAGGAGAAATTCATCCGGCAATTTTGTATGCTGCAAATTTATGTGGTGTTACAAAAATTATTAAAGTTGGTGGAATTCAAGCTATTGCAGGATATACATTCGGAACAGAAAGTATTCCGAAAGTTTATAAAATATTTGGACCTGGAAATCAATTTGTAACTGTTGCGAAACAGTTAGCTACAAAATTCGGAGTTGCAATTGATATGCCAGCAGGACCAAGTGAATTATTAGTTGTTGCAGATGATTCTGCAAAAGCAAGCTATGTAGCATCAGACCTATTAAGTCAAGCTGAACATGGAGCAGATAGTCAAGTAATATTGGTTTCAACTTCAAAGGAGTTAATTGATCAAGTTTCAGAAGAACTACAAAAACAACTTTTAGAATTGCCTAGGATAGACATTGCTCAAAAAGCAATAAGTAATTCTAAATCTATTTTTGTTGAAGACAATAAAATTGCATTGGAATTAATTAATGAATATGGTCCTGAGCACTTTATAGTTTGTACTAATAATAATGAGTATTACATTGAAAACATTGAAAATGCAGGTTCTGTATTTATTGGAAATTACACCCCTGAAAGTGCTGGAGATTATGCATCAGGAACCAACCATACATTACCAACAAACGGATTTAGCAAGGCTTATTCTGGTGTTAATTTAGATAGTTTTACAAAGAGTATTACTTTTCAGAAAATATCTAAAGAAGGGATACAAACAATAGGAAAAACAATAGAATTAATGGCAGAAGCAGAAGGATTATACGCACATAAAAATGCAGTTTCAATTCGTCTAAAGGAGTTATAAATTAATACTTTCCGATGTCAGTTAAGAAAATTTTATTATGAGAAAAAAATTCAATATCAACAATTTAACTAGAGAAAACATCAAATCTCTGAAGCCTTATTCTTCTGCAAGAGATGATTATAAGGATGCAACTACAAAAGAGATGGTTTTTTTAGACGCAAATGAGAACCCTTTTGAAAACGGTGTAAATCGATATCCAGATCCGCATCAAAATAATGTGAAAGAATTGTTGTCTAAAATTAAAGGAATCGATAAAGACAATATTTTTTTAGGAAATGGAAGTGATGAAGTCCTAGATTTAATTGTTAGAGCTTTTTGTGAGCCAAAACAAGACAACCTTATTACGTTGCCACCAACTTATGGTATGTATGCTGTTTTAGCAGATATTAATGCCATAGAAAATAGAAAAGTATTATTAGACAATGATTTTCAGCCTATTGTTAATCAAATTTTAAATCAAGCAGACACAAATAGCAAAATATTATTTTTATGCTCTCCAAATAACCCAACAGGTAATAGTATGCATACTCGTTCCATTGAAAAATTACTTCTAAACTTTAATGGGTTGGTCATTATAGATGAAGCATATATTGATTTTTCGGAGGAAAAAAGTTGGTTGGCAAGATTGGAGGAATTCCCTAATTTAATCGTTGCACAAACTTTATCCAAAGCATATGCTTTGGCCGGAATTCGTTTAGGAGTTTGTTATGCATCTAAAGAAATTATAACTATTTTAAACACTATAAAACCGCCTTATAACGTCAACGAATTATCACAACAAAGAGCAATTAGTAAACTTCAAAAAATGGATGAAATTAAAAATGAAGTTGCGCAATTGATTAGCGAAAGAAAACGCCTTAAAAAAGAATTAGAATGTTGTGTCAGTTATATTGAAAAAGTATACCCATCAGACGGTAATTTTCTTTTGATAAAAGTAGATGATGCTACTGTTCGTTACAATCAATTATTAGAATATGGAATTGTCATAAGAAATAGAACTTCAGAACCTTTATGTAATAACTGTCTTCGAATAAGTGTTGGGGTTTGTGAAGAAAACCAGCGTTTGATCAGAGCATTAAAGTCAATACAATAAATATAATTCTGAGCTAGTATCGGGATTGCTAAAAATAATAAAATGAGTAAAAAAGTATTATTTATAGATAGAGACGGAACTCTAGTAATAGAGCCGCCTGAAGATTACCAATTAGACAGTCTAGAGAAACTAGAATTTTATCCAAAAGTTTTTCAATACATGGCTAAAATAGCCATAGAACTTGATTATGAATTGGTAATGGTAACAAATCAGGATGGTTTAGGAACTAAAAGTTTTCCTGAAGATACTTTTTGGCCTGCTCAAAATAAAATTATAACTGCCTTTGAAAAAGAGGGAGTTATTTTCTCTGAAGTTCATATAGACAAAACTTTTCCGCATGAAAATGCCCAAACAAGAAAACCAAGAACAGGTTTGTTAACAAAATATTTTTCCAAAAATTTTGATTTAAAAAATTCTTTTGTTTTGGGAGATAGAATTACAGACATGGAATTAGCAAAAAATTTAGGAGCAAAAGGTATTTATTTGTCTGAAAACACTGAATTGGGTGCTGATGAAATAGCATCCTCTAAGCAAGAAATTATAGACTGTATTGCGCTAACAAGTTCAGATTGGTCAACAATTTATGAATTTTTAAAACTAGAAGATAGAGTTGCAGAAATTACAAGAAATACGAATGAAACCGAGATTTATATTAAGGTAAATCTTGATGGTTCTGGTGAAAATAATATCAATACTGGTCTTTCTTTTTTCGATCATATGTTAGATCAGATAGGTAGACATGGTGCAATGGACTTAACGATTAACGTTAAGGGTGATCTAGAAGTTGATGAACACCATACTATAGAAGATACAATGATTGCTTTGGGTGAATTGTTCAACAAAGCGTTAGGATCTAAATTAGGCATAGAAAGATATGGTTTTTGCTTACCTATGGATGATTGTTTAGCTCAAGTTGCTGTTGATTTTGGTGGAAGAAATTGGTTAGAATGGGAGGTAGAATTTAAAAGGGAAAAAATTGGTGATATGCCTACAGAAATGTTTTTTCATTTATTTAAATCATTTACAGACGGAGCAAAATGTAATTTAAATATAAAAGCGGAGGGTGTCAATGAACATCATAAAATTGAAGGTATTTTTAAAGCGTTTGCAAAAGCAATGAAAATGGCTGTAAAAAGAGACTCAAATAAGATGTTTCTTCCATCCACAAAAGGAATGTTGTAACTATAAATGGACAAAATTTATTAAATGAAATTATTAATTATAGATTATGGAGCTGGGAATATTAAAAGTATTCAGTTTGCTTTTAAACGTCTTGGAATCAATGCCGTTTTATCAAATAATATTGATGAAATTAAAGCAGCAGATAAAATAATTTTTCCGGGAGTTGGAGAGGCAAGTTCTGCTATGAAAATGCTTCAAGAAAGTGGTTTAAGTAAAGTGATCCCTAAATTAAAACAACCTGTTTTAGGTATTTGCTTAGGCATGCAATTAATGTGTCGATTCTCTGAAGAAGGAAATACAAAAGGATTAGGTATTTTTGATGTGGATGTAAAACGTTTTTCAAATTCTTTAAAAGTTCCACAAATGGGTTGGAATGTAATATTTAATTTAAAGTCTGCATTGTTTAATGGGGTTAAAGAAAATGAATTTATGTATTTAGTTCACAGTTTCTATGCAGAGACTTGTGATGAATCAATCGCTACAACAGATTATAAAATTTCTTATGCTTCTGCCTTGCAAAAAAATAATTTTTATGGTGTTCAGTTTCACCCGGAAAAAAGTGGAATAGAAGGAGCTAAAATTTTAAAAAACTTTATAGAATTATAAAAATGAGAATAATACCAGCTATTGATATTATTGATGGAAAATGTGTTCGTTTAACAAAAGGAGATTACAACACAAAGAAAATTTATAATGAGAGCCCATTAGAAGTTGCTAAAGAATTTGAAGATTCAGGAATTAAACACCTTCACCTAGTAGATTTAGATGGTGCAAAGGCCAGTAAAATAATCAATTATAATGTATTAGAAAAAATTGCCTCTACAACTACTTTAAGTATTGATTTTGGTGGGGGATTAAAATCTGATAAAGATTTAGAAATTGCCTTTAATTCTGGAGCAAATCAAATTACTGGTGGGAGTATCGCCGTAAAAAATACTTCAATTTTTGAAGGTTGGATTGAAAGGTTTGGAAGTGATAAAATTATTTTAGGTGCTGATTTTTATCCTGATAATTCTGGAGGTAAAATTGCCACCAACGGTTGGCTAGAAGAAAGTTCTTTGGAATTGATCCCGTTTATTAAAAATTATAAAAAAAAGGGAATTCAGTATGTAATTTGTACAGACATCTCTAAAGATGGAATGTTACAAGGTCCAAGTTTTGATATTTATAACGATATTTTAACACATCTAAAACCTATAAAACTAATTGCTTCAGGCGGAATATCTACATTTAATGAATTGCCTAAATTAGCAGAAATTGGTTGTGAGGGAGTTATTATTGGAAAAGCGATTTATGAAAATAAAATTAGTTTAAAACAATTAGAAAATTTTATAATCAATCAATAATATGCTTACAAAAAGAATAATCCCTTGTTTAGATATTAAAAATGGGCGTACGGTTAAAGGGGTCAATTTTGTAAACTTAATAGACGCAGGAGATCCAGTGACTTTAGCAAAACAATATGCTGAGTTAGGAGCAGATGAATTGGTTTTTTTAGATATTTCTGCAACCTTAGATGGAAGAAAAACCATGACAGAAATGGTTTTAAAAGTAGCTGAGCAAGTAAACATCCCTTTTACCGTAGGTGGAGGAATTTCATCAATTTCAGATGTAGATTTATTATTAAAATCTGGAGCAGATAAAGTATCTATTAATTCATCGGCAATAAAAAGACCAGATTTAGTAAATGAATTGGCTAAAAAATTTGGAAGTCAATGTGTTGTTGTTGCTATTGATGCAAAAAAAATTGATGGAGAATGGATTGTTCATTTGGCTGGAGGAACCATTCCTACTCAATTAAATTTATTTGATTGGGCTAAAGAGGTTGAAAACCGTGGAGCAGGAGAAATTTTATTTACTTCTATGAATAATGATGGGACAAAATCTGGTTTTGCAAAAGAAGCATTATCAAAATTATCATCCGAATTAAATATTCCAATTATTGCCTCTGGTGGAGCAGGTTCAATTCAACATTTTATTGATGCTTTTCAAAAAGGAAAAGCCGATGCTGCTCTAGCAGCAAGTGTCTTTCACTTTGGAGAAATTTCAATAATTAAGTTAAAACAAGAGCTTTTTAATAACAATATCCCAATTCGAATTTAGTTTATGTAAAATGAAAGATTTCCAAATAAAAAGATATGAAGACAGATACCATCAAGAATTTAAAGAGATTTCTTTAGAGTGGCTATATAAATATGATTTGTATGAAAAAGCTGACGACGATCTTTTAGACAATCCTAACAAGTATCTTAAAAATGGAGGATCAATTTTTTTAGCACATGCTAATAATGAAATTGCAGGAACTGTATGTTTAAATCCTATTGATAAAAATACTTTTGAACTTTTAAAACTTGGGGTTATAGATAAATATAAAGGGCTAGGAATTGGTAGAGAATTAATTCAAATATGTATTGATATCTGCTTAGAAAAAAAAATAGAAACTGTTACATTAGAAACAAGTAGTAAATTAATAGACGCAATTAAACTTTATGAAAAAATTGGGTTTTCACAGGTTGAAATTAAAGATTCTTATTATGAATCTGCAGATGTAAAAATGGAATTAAAATTATGATAATGGATATAGATTTTGATAAAAACAAAGATGGTTTAGTCCCAGCAATCGTTCAAGATGCAACCACTAAAAATGTATTAATGTTGGGCTATATGAATGAAGATGCCTTCAATAAGACACTTCAAACTAAATTGGTTACTTTTTTTAGTAGAACTAAGAATAGACTTTGGACAAAAGGTGAAGAAAGTGGAAACTCATTAGATTTAGTAGATATTAGATTAGACTGTGACAAGGATACATTGCTGATTCAAGTAAATCCAAAAGGACCAACTTGTCATAAAGGTTCCGATACCTGTTGGAATGAAGAAAACACGTCTAATTATAGTTTCATTTCAACTTTAGAGAAAATTATTACAGAAAGAATAGCGAATAAAGACACTCAAAAATCATACGTTGCAAGTCTATTTGCCAAGGGAATTAATAAAATCGCTCAAAAAGTAGGAGAGGAGGCTGTTGAAACTGTTATAGAAGCAATGGATAATAATAATGAATTATTTTTATATGAATCTGCAGACTTATTATTCCATTATTTGATGTTACTACAAGCAAAAGGATTCACTTTAAAAGATATTGAAGCACAATTAAAAAGTAGACATCCCTAGTTTTTATTATTTAGCTTCCTTTAGCAAAGTGTTCAATGCAACATCTAACTGTGTCTCCATAGAGTTATTTGATGATTCACATCTTGAATTTAAAGCAGTTTAAATATTAAACATATTAGAAAACTTGTTTATTTTAATAGTAAATTTGTTAAAAAAAATAAAATGCTTCATAAAACTCCTAAAGTACTTATTGTTGTAGCTTTTGTAGCAATTTATATTATTTGGGGTTCAACTTATTTGTTTAATAAAATAGCTGTTTCAGAATTACCTCCATTTTTTTTAGCTTCCATTCGTTTTTTTATTGCAGGAGTCCTAATGATTGGTTTAGCTATTCTCTATAAGCAAAAGTTATCTATTTCTAAAAAGCAATTATTAAACTCAGTAATAGCATCATTTTTATTTATGGTTTATGGAAATGGTGTTTTCGTTTGGGCTTTAAAATATGTTGATAGTGGCTTTGGAGCACTATTGGCATCTACACAACCTTTATTTGTTTTGTTTTTATTAAAATTAATCGAGAGAAAACCCTTTCAAAAAAAATCGCTAATCGGTGTTACTTTTGGTATGTTAGGAATGTATTTATTAGTAAGCCAAAAAGAATTAACGACTTCTGAAGGAAGTTTACTAGGCATTTTTATGATTCTAACATGCGTTTTAAGTTGGAGTTATGGAAGTGTTTTTGTGTCAAAAGCAAATTTACCAAAAAGTTTTATGGTGAGCACAGGTTATCAAATGTTAGCAGCGAGTGTAATTTTGTTGATAGCTAGTCTTAGTATAAATGAACAATGGAGTTCTCCTTTAACTTGGAGTTCAAATGTTCAAATAGCAATGCTTATATTAATCATTTTTGGAGGTGTTTTTGCTTTTACATCTTTTAACTATTTATTAAAAGTAGTCTCACCAGAGAAGGTTGCAACTTCTGCATATGTAAATCCTGTCATTGCATTATTTATGGGATGGTATTTTTTGGATGAAAAATTAACTACGCAATCTTTAATAGCATCTATCATTTTATTAACAGGAGTCTACTTTATTACAAGTCGTAAAAGAGTTTAGAAATAAATAACTTTTATTTCAAGCATATTACTTTTAGAATCTTTAAAGTTTTTAAATAGTTATTTTATATCTTTCACATTAAATAAAAATTTGTGCCAATACAGACTGTCATTTATATAATTATTTCCCTGTTATTGAGTTGCCTAGTTGCATTCTTACAGTATTTTTATAAAGAAAAATATAAGAGTAGTAATAATTTTTTGTTGTTTTTTTTGAAAACTTCCAGTCTTTTTTTATTGATATTACTGCTGATAAACCCAACAATTAAAACAACAGAATTACAATCATTAAAGCCAGTTTTATCAGTTTTAATTGATAATTCTAAATCTCTTTTATTTTTTAATGAAGATAAAAATATTACTTCTTTCTTGAGAAATATAAAGGAGGATCCGAGTATTAA
>Ga0209092_10000216_pt1 | contig 54876 bp, 99 predicted proteins | sample FraStrMetagenome_FD_187446 | JGI IMG/M metagenome (GOLD analysis project Ga0209092, IMG submission 187446) | Marine eukaryotic phytoplankton communities from Arctic Ocean - Fram Strait ARC3M Metagenome (SPAdes) (version 2) | ecosystem: Environmental > Aquatic > Marine > Oceanic | place: Fram...
ACTAAACCAAGAGTTAATGTTACTAAACCAAGAGTTAATGTTACTAAACCAAGAGTTAATAACACAAGACCTGTAATAAATAACACAAGACCTGTAATAAATAACACAAGACCAAGAGTCAACAATACAAGACCTGTGATTAATAATAGTCGTCCTGTGATTAATCGTAGTACACCAACAAGGACAAATGGTAAACCAAATAGAAACAACAATACAACTAATCGTAGAAATAAGTAAAATAATAAATAAATAGTAAAAGATGATAAAGAAAAGTTTTAAGGACCTTGATAAGAAAATGTTATCTATGATGACATTACAAGAAAGATTTAAATATATTAATAAAAAGAAAGAGGACGAGTTCAACAAAAAGAACAGTAAGTAAAATAATAAATGACTAAGGATACTATAAAATGTAGTAGATGTAATGAAACCTTTAGTGGTGGTTTTGATTATAGGATGCATTTTGATAAACACCTAGATGAATGGTACAAATCTAAAGATAAGAAAAAATACATTAAAAAAACAACACAATGATAATAGTCGAGCATAAAACATTTAAAGATAATAGAGGTAGTTACACCCCAATGGAGTTAGACATAATGGGAAAGGAATGGACACAATGTTCTATTTCAATTAATGATGGTAGATATACCTTTAGAGGTTTACATTACCAAACAGACCCACCACAAGAGAAATACGTTAAGGTTATTCGTGGTTCAATCATAGACATCGCTTATGATTTAGAAACTCATAAGACACAACACGTAATTGTAAATGAAGGGAACGCAGTTTACTTACATGATGAGTATGCTCACGGGTTCTTAACTTTAGAACCTGACACAATCGTTGTCTATATGGTTAAGGGAGAATACTCACCTGAGTCAGAACATTCAATCGTATGGAAAGACATTCCTGAAGTTAAATCTATTATAGAAGAGTTTACCGATAACCCAATAATCTCAGACAAAGATAATGAAGGAAAATAAATTAACAACTCACCAAATATTTTTAAGAATCTCTATAGTTTTACTCACTACTTTGTGGTCCATAATTTTTATATCTTCGTGTAATAATAGTGAAAATGAAATTGATAGTACTACTTTAAATAAAGTTAACGTATTATGGGAAAATGAGTCATACCATAGTTTAGGTTTTGCTGATAATATTATCTCGATTAATCCTGATAAATTTGTGTTGAATATGGACGGACCAGGGTCTTTTGATAAGGTTAATACTGGTCCCACATTAAAAGAGTTACAGGTATTCATAAAGTATTTGAGAACAAATGGATGGAATGGTAAATTAGTAATGCATCCTGACTGTGCGAAAGAGGAATACCAACACGATTGGAATGGTAAGAAGGGATTACCAAAGATAGACACAATAAAAGGTAATGATAGTTGGAAAGTTTACGTTACATATTTTAATCAAATACAAGATTCATTACCAAAGGGAAATAAGTTTAGTGAGTTAATGATTGAGACTGAAAACGCTTATTTTATGTCTTATGATACAATTATTGGACATAAAAAGGATTCACTTATAAAATGGCAAACTAAAGATTCATTATTCCCTAAAGTAAAAAAGTTTATTAAGGACCCTAATGTTAAGTTATCAACCACGAGTGATTGGGTACCTAATTGGACTAATTGGGGAGGTATTGATTACTATTACGCTCAGATGTATGATATGGCATATAAGTACCCTTATTTAGGTGGTTATAACAAATATAGTGTTGGTAGAGCGGATACCTTAATTAAATATATGAAACCAGCGATGGAAGTTCAGAAAAATATGGTAGGTAATAATGTTTTCTTTATCTTTACCTATTCTGATTTAGAAGGGTCACCACATTTCGACGCGCCTATGTTCGGTGAGAAAAAATATGTTTGGAAACAAAAAGAATTTATGGAGTTTAATAAAAAGTTTAAAGCAACATTCCCCAATCAATCGAATACAGGGATATGGAGTGTTGAGGACGCATTTAAAAATTGGTAATATGAAAAGAAAATATTTATGGTTAATTCCTACTATTTTAATAACGTTAATCATTGTACGACAAATAGTTATACGACAAACAGGTGATGAGTTAAGTTATATTGAGAAGGTTATAAAAAAACATAACAGCATCAAAGATTCTTGGACTAATGTTAAACATCCCACAGTTCCTAAACCAGCAAGTAGTCAGTCTACAGTTATTTACGGTGATAGTGTTAGGGTTATACCTAAGATTAAAAAACAAATTAACGAGGACTCATTAAATAATGACACCAACATAATAGATTGGTTTATCGATGAAGGCGAATTATATATCTACACTAAACAGGATTCGATTAATGATGAAATCGAAAGATGGAATTATATTAGAAGTTTAGATGAAGAGGGCTGGGAGGAATAAGTGCGAGCCACTAACAGAAAGATTACATTAAATCATTTGGATAAGGAATACCGTACATGAAAGATTCGGTGTAGTCTCTATGTTCGGCCATCTTTTTCATTACGTATGAACTCTTAATTGCCTTATCATAAAATTCTTTACCACGAGAAATCACATCAACTCTAAGGTCACCCCAACCATCATCACCAACATCAATTCCTCTACCACGGTCAGATGAGATATCTAAAGCGGTGGACTTAAACATTATTATTTTACTTAATAATCTAATTGCATTAGATGGTACACCAGCAAGACGATTAAGGTCCATTAAGTATTTTTTAACTCTTCGGTAGTCATCATCTTTTTTGTAATCCACCAAATCAATAATATACCAAAAGAAATCGTCAATACTGGTTACGCCTGTTTCTTGATTACCTGTAAATCCATTTCGGTTACCTAATAAATCTTCTATGTCATTATACATTGCAGTAATAATGGCACCTTTTTCCATAAGGTCTTTACCGTAAACAGATTCTTTTAATACTTTTCTTATTAATTCTTTCATAATATTATCATTTGGTCACACTTACATCGTCAACATCTAATCCGAACGTTTTAGTAAACCAATCAGCCATAAGGTCCATTACTTTACTTTCCCTAAATCTTAAGTTTCTACGAAATAAAGTTACTAATTTTTCATCAATGGATACTGATGTCCATTCATCTTCGGCTTTTGAGCCATCCTCATGGTGTTGTTGTCCTGTGTGGTAATAATACATTATCCATTTACCGTCTTTATCGTAAAGGTCCCAACGTGTTGTACCGAACTGAGTGGTTTCGCCTTTATTTACTTTACCACCTTTCATTCGTTCACTCATAAAATTCTCAACCAATTCAAAAAGTTGTGATTCACTTATAACATATTTCATAGTTATAAATAGTTTAAGAAGATAAAACTAACTCAATTTTATAATGATTATCAATTAAATCAAAAGAGCGGTTAACGGTAGATATGATTTCAGACGAAAGAATTTCATAAAAGTAGTCAGAAGTGAAACAATCATATTCTTCTTCCAACTGTATATAAGTTTCAAACTCGATTATATCACTCATCGTAAAATCAATCAGGTTAGTGTCTACAAATAATAAAAGAGTGTCTTCGTGTATATCCCAATCAGTAAGCTCAGGATGTTTAGGATAAATAAGTTTATCAAACAATACATCAATCACTTCATGTGGAACTGCAAATGTTGTCATACATTAAGGGAGTGAGGACTTAAGTTTAGTTAGGTCCATAGAAAGGTTTTTAGGTACGTGTGAGGGAGTAAAGGACTTTACAACTACATTAGTCTTACTTGCTAAGTCAAACATCGTCTTAACCTCTGTACCTAAGTTATAAACACCTGACAAATCTTTATTAATACATTCAACAATAAGGGAGGTAATAGTATCCACGTAATCAAAGTTACCTATATAATCAATCCAAGCGTTACTATACTTAAAAGGGGTGGGTTTATGTGAGCAACGTATAAGAAGATAATCCTCAGACCTTAACTGAATAAGACCGTCAGATAATAACTTAGTATAACCGTACCAATTATTACAATGAACGGGAACATCATTCTCACTGGCGAAGGGAATGGAATTAGAATAAACATAATCAGTAGAGATATGGATAAGTTTAATGAAGTTCTCATTACAGTAATCAATTAATTTATCAACAAATTTACAATTAACGTCCCAATGAAGGTCTCTGTTTTCATCGTAAGTGTCGGTATGTGAAATACAGTTAACAATAATATTATAATTAGATAAGATAAACTCATCAAAATGTCCAATATCAAAATTATCTTTACTACGGGAAACATAATCCCAATTAGTCTGATTAATCAATTCACGACCCAAGAGTCCATCACCAAGTACTAATACATTATTCTTCATACCTTACCATTTGTGTCTACCATCATATCTTTGTTTTATACTATACCCAATATATACAAGGGAACAACTTACTATACTTACTACCACCATTACTTCTTATTTCTTTTACAGTTAATACACGTAAAGAATTTCTTTACAACCCAATCAAGTATAAATCTTTCGAAGAATACATCTCTAAATAAACGCCACGGTAATATGGTTAACATAGTCCACGGGGTTATCTTCATACTTCTAAGTACTATAACAGTTTTAGTTCCCTCAGTAACTGGCATCCCACCATGATAAGCCAAGATATGGTTAGAGTTATAATGTATGTAATGACCTGGCTTAAAATCCTGAGGGTTATGTTCCAAACGAGCGAGAGGGAAGTTAGTAGAACCACCTCTAAAGTTAGTGTTTAAATAAATAAGGGTGGTAGTATAACTCCCATCATAATGAGGTTCCATTTCGAGACGGTCACCTGTATACTTAATGATAAACCTATCTCTATTAAACTTAACACCTAAGGACTTCTCTAACTCTTTAATTCTATAATTCATGAGTCTCTTACCGTCACAATCATCTATGTCATCATAATCTGACTCATAAACAGAAAGGGAGATATTACCAAAGGCATCAGTAACAGCAAACTTATCAGATTGTCTATACAAATCCTTCAATATTATCTGACACTCTACATTAGGTATCGCCTTACCAACTTTATAATTAAATTTAAACATACATACAATATAAGTTATTTTATATTAAAAGGAAATAAAGGTAATAAATTAATTCCATCCCCCTCACCCTAAAGGGACGTTCACTATCGTTCACTTTCAGTGTCTGAAATAAATCCATTCCCCTATTTCCCTGAAGAAGGTCATCTAAAGACTTATACTAATATACCTGTAAGGGTATAACTAAACAATATACACATAGTATTGTACCCTAAAGGGTATATGTATGTATATGAAAACATTATACTATAAGAGAAAGAATACTATAGTATATAAACAATAACCCATAGGGTTAATTAACAATACTTCTACCACTTTCTCCCACTTTTGTAAGTCATTTTAAGACCTTATTCGTTGAGGTCATTTTGTCATGGTTTTAAAAAAGTAGTCCTACAGATACGTTGAGGTTTACTTATTTAATTCCTTAAGACTACGTCTCCCCCGCTATAGGGAATTAACCTCCATTATTTACTGGAATACATACATAGTAATTTAATACCCTCTATTAACCCCTAAACAGGGATTTATTGTCGATTTCATCGGTGAAATAAAGGATTTTCTTGTTTTACACTACTACAGGATAGTGGTAGAAAGTGGGGAAAGGGATTGTGCTGTCCCTAACGTCTGACTGACATTCTGACAAATCCTAATAAAATGGGATAAAGTTATTAACAAAATATACCCTGACACACTGTCAGAGGTAATTTATAAAAAGTTATTAACAATTTTAATGGGGGATTAACTGTACCCCTTAATTAAAAGTTATTAACATATGGTGTTCACAACTAAGGGAAGGGTTATATATTTAAGGGTATGGAAGAAATCAGAGAATTCATAGAGGAAAGTTTCACCCCAAGGGTAGAAGAAGACATGAATGGTATCAAGGTAGTATTCACCTCAACGGTGGGAGATGGTATTATATGGTTTGAACCTGCTAAGAGGGGATGGAGTAAGAAACCCCTATCTACAAATCAATATATAATTGTGGACGCTGAGTTATCCCACGTACTAACATTCCTAAATAGATACTACCAATTGGATGAGTCCAACTACCACGATATAAGAAGAATGTTTATTGACATAGGGATGGACACGGTGGACAAACATACCAAGGGTGCGGATAACATTTAAGTCTGTGCAGATAACATTCCCTTATTTATATTGTTTCTTAACAAAAAAAGTGGTACCTTTAGGGTGGTAGTAGGGTGGGAAGTATACCAAACAATCCCCCACACTCCAGAGCACCAACACAAAGATACAACAATCTTTTTTAATACACAACTTGTATAAGAACTTTTTTATCCTTATCTTTGTAATGGTCTGAGGGAACACCTTGAAAGAGTAGACTCCAACCTGCCTTATACTCTCCTCCCTCCCTCAGGGCAGGGCACCAACACAAAGATACATATAATAAATGAGACCACCAAATATATACCATGACAATATGTCCCCCTATAATAAAACCCCTATATAAAATGTAGGGCATCAGTACAAAGATACGAATAATAATTGACACTGCCAAACCCCCACACCATAAAGTTATGAACATGACATAATGACTGTTGATAACTTCCCCCCCATATACTTGTGTAGTAATCTGTTCTGACACCACCCCCATAGATGAGGTCTCAGCTATCCCTACCCTGTAGGGGAGGTAGGGGTCAAAATACCCTATATACCCCCCCTTATAGGGTCCCCCCCTCCTATAGGGGTCCCGTATCCCCCCTCCCCCTGGGGGGTTTTTGGGGTCCAAAAGGGGGTTCAATACCCTAAATAAAATGTATACACTTTTTGTTGTAAAAATGTTTATAAAATTTTTTAGGAAAATTTGGACACATTACCTCTACGTGTTCAATAATGTTTAAATACTGAACAGGAGTAATAATTACCCTTGTGTATTGAATGGAGGTAATGTTCTCGATATTTTACTAAAGTTGTATGTTTCTCAGAAAGGGACCCCCTTATCTGATTAGGGGTCCAAATGTCAAACCAAAATTTCTGGAAAAATTTGGGAATATAGGTTACTATTATATTTATAGTAAAACAATAGTACGTTATGAAGAAAGTAATCAAGTTAACTGAGTCGAAATTAATAAGTCTTATTGAAAGAGTTCTTAATGAAGGTACAGTATTAAAGTATGGTAGTCCATTACCTGCCGAGATATCTAAATCTTTGGATAAAAAAGGGAAGGATGGTAGACCGAGACAAAACGTATTTAAGATTGTAACCAAGAATACCCCAAGGTACTATTCGATTAAATCGGTAGGGTGGTCCGGTACAGACGAATTAAATTTTCAAAAAATTAAAAAAAAATCTAACGGTGATTTGGAATTCTACAGATGGGTGAAAGATGGTGTGGATATGGAGACAATAAAATTTTCTGTTATGAGTAAAGTAATAACTGATATGTCAAATGGAAAACCAAAAATACATGGTGGTGGTGCAATGGGGGTTAACATTTATTTCTATAAATTATAAGATATGATGGATAGTAATCAAATAACCCCTGAGATGGTATATAAGTTTATTGATGGATTATATAAGGATACCTACCCTGGTTTTATACGGGACTATAGGGTTGAGGTTATGGAGAGTGGATTTAAGTATCCCATCCGTACTGTTACCATCCATGTTTTAATGGATGATGAGGTTTATGGTAATACGGGTGAGGGTTATCTTGCTGTTCAAGATATGGAGGATAAACTTAAAGGTGTTCTGAAGTACTTACCTTATCCCTCCAATGTGGAGATTACAAGATACATTAGTGATAGTCATGGAGGTCTTAAGAGATGGGAAGATAAAACAAAAAATTTATAATGGATAGTAAGAAAGATAATATTAAAATGTTCGTTGAGAAGTTAATGAATTCTTTATATAAGGATAATGGTCTTTTGGAGGAATATAGTGTTAGAGTATATGACAGGGCCGATGGTTGGGATTTTTTAAGTAAGATGTGTAATGATGGTCATGAACAATGTCATATGGTTGTTATGGATATTTTAATTAATTATGATGTTTGGAAGGAGATGGGTGGTGAGCATTCTTCTGTTATACAGATGGAGGAGAAGGTTTATAGTTTATGGCAATATGTTCCCTTTCCATTTACATCTATTACAATTAACAGTGATATTACCATTGATTCCTCCCTGACCCGTGTTAAAACAAGTGAATATATTAAACAAAATAAATTATGAAATTAGAAGTATTAAGGATTTCTAGTGAAGGTACCTCAACCAACGGGATACTCTTTGATGTGAGTAATAACCAACGTAAGTTTTTATCTTATACATTGGAGGATGAGTATAGAGATGATAAGGTTATGAGTAAGACTCGTATCCCTGCCGGCACTTATGATATTACTCTTCGAAAAGAAGGTGGTATGTATCAATCATATACTGAGCGATTTGGTTCTGATTTCAATAAGGGAATGTTATGGGTTAGGAACGTTTATAACTTTGAATACATTTATATACATATCGGTAACACCGCCGAGGACACCTCAGGATGTTTGTTGGTTGGGGATACTCAGAATAACAATCAGATTATGGAAAACGGATTTATTGGTTCTTCAACGAATAACTATAAAAGAATCTACCCTCCAATTGCTCAGGTATTGGAAGATGGTGGAGATGTTGAGATTACCTATATTGATTATGATGGAGATATTGAATACTCACCAACGCCGAATGTTGTTGTGGACCAAACCATAACTGTCCCTGTGGAGATAACCGTTCAAGTTAAATCCCTACAATAACCTATTTATAAGATATGAAAGATTTAGTCCGTAAAATATTAAAAGAGTACGTTGAGGAACTCGACATTGTTGATAATGTTATTGATGTTGATGAATGTAGAGTTAAGTTTAATGAGTTTAAAGTAAGTTATGGTAGAACCTGTTACTTAAATTTCTCTGATAGTTCTGATATAGAAAGAATTAAAAACAATATTATAGACAAAAAATGTCAGGTTATTACTATTTTTAATAATTCGGGTGAATCGTTTGATATACCAAGTAATGAAATAAGATTTACTCTAAATGAAGGTAAACCGTATATAAGTGCTTCATATTTTTATAGAGAAATATATCCTCAACTAAACGTTAATGTAAAATTAGTTGGTGGTATTAATTCTGGAAACATTAGGTCAGCATTGAAATTATCTTTTGAAGGAACGGAAAATTGGTCAGAAGACACTGTGGATATGTCTGAGGGAGTTATTGGTATTCCACCCACTGTTGGTGGTAATGAATGGTCAGTTATGAATTATTTTGATACTAAGAAAAGTGTCCACGAACTTTTACGAGCTTTGATTTCTCAAGACAATAATAAAAACCCCGAAATAATATATGGTGATGAGTTTTCACCAGGGGAAGATTATAGTTCATCTGAATATGATGAGTTAATTATTCAGTGGTTATCCAAAGTTTTTAAAGGTGATATACATAGTGACGGATTGGATAGTATTAAAAATTTACAAAAGAAATCTATTGAATCTGGTGAGGCCACTGAAAACGCTGCCGTTGAATACATCGCTAATAACCCTGAGGTAATCGGTTTAAATAGTATTACAGAAACGGTGAAATATGAGCCTGGACATAAAAAAGATAGATGGGGAGGTATTGATGCAGAATTCTATGGTAATAGTAGTAGTCCAATCGGAGTTCAAATAAAACCCCTTGCTAAATACGATGAAACAAAAAATAAAGTTAGTATAGGTAGGTCCAACGCAAACGATTATTCAAACAAAAAAGGTGTTGATTATTTTGTTTTCTTTAATGAGAGAACAAATGAGGTTGTGACGTTTAAGAATTCGAATTACAAAGTTAGTGGTAATTCTTATATTTTTGCGGATGAACCTTTCTATTATAGCTTATAGATATATTTATAAATAAAAGTAATATGAACATTTCAAAAATGATACTAAACACGGTATTAAGTGTATGTGAAAAACTTAATAAAACCTTAATACGAATAGCGAAAGCTATTGGGTTAATTAAATAAAAACTACAATACGATGAAAAAGAAAATAAAATTAACGGAATCAGATTTAGAGAACATCATTAAACGTGTTCTTAATGAACAATCGTCTCAAAGCCTACTTTGTCCTATACAGTGTAAAACGAAAGTATTAGGTAAAGGTAATGCCGGTGAGGATGTAAAACTTATACAAAACGCATTGGCTAAATGTGGATTTAATAAAGAGAATTTCGGTGGAGGAATGAAAGTTGGGTGCGATAAGGACCACACAAAATGTGACGGTAAATTTAACACCGAAACAGCTAAAGCTGTTCGTGAATTCCAAAAATCAGTTGGTATAACTATGGATGGTCTTGTTGGACCAAATACATTATCTAAATTAATGGAAGGTCAAGACCCATGTTTATCACCTATAAAATGTAGTTGTAAGAAAAAAGAACCAATTGGTAATATAAAAAAACCTGGTGTAGGTGCGGACGAAACAAAAAATTTGGCACCCACTGATAAGGTTACAGTTGGTTGTAAGAAATCAATATCATGTTTTGAGAAACATAAGAATGACGCATGTGGATTGGCTAACTGTTTAGGTATATGTATACCTGACGGAATGTGTAAAGGTCAAATGTTAGATAAACCCGTAAATGATAGTGACTGTAAAGGATGTCCTAAATATATTAATGAAATGCCAGGTGTGGGTATACGAAAGAAAAGAACTGATAAAATACAAAGATGTATTGACACAGGATGTACTACAGTAGCGGTATAAAGGAAATTAATTATTAACGAATTATTATATTACTATTAAATCCCTCTAATTAGAAGGGATTTTTTAGTCTCCTTAACTAAGGGTTTATATTTATTGAAATGAAAAATAAAAAAATAGATATATCCAATGTATTATACCTTATCATTATGACAGTTGTTTTTATATTAGCTCTGTACTAACGAATAAATAATATTATACTATTAAAAAATTAAATTATGAATCAAGAAGATAAAGCAGCATCATATGACCAATTCTTATCTGAATACCACAGGTTAGAGAATCAGATAGGTCAAATTAAAATGAATAAATTTGACTTGAATGCCGAGGAGACTAAACAAGTTGAATTATTGGAAAGAAAAAAGACCTACATAATGGGTAGAGTTGAATCGTTAGGTCAATAAATGATTAATATTTATTATTAGACTTAAACTAAAAAAAAAGAAAAAGGAAATCAGTATGGGACCTATAAAAAAATTTTGGAAGTACTTAATATGGTTAGAAGAGCAGAGAATGAAGGCTGCAATCCATAGTTGTAGTGCAGGTCCATTAATGTAAAACATATTATAACATGAAGCAAATCGAAAGACCACAGTGTGGATGTGGACAAACAACAGACCCTAATGGGTATTGTGACGGTTCCCACTTAAAATAAGATAAACCCCTACCTAACCGTAAGGGTTTTTTGTTTTTACTGATATTTATATATTAAACAACTACATTATGAAACATTTATTAAATGATATGAGCCAAGATGAGATGAACGCAATACGTGGTCAACACACTGGTGGAAAAAAAATAACCGTAGAGAATTTCTCTAAAATGGTTAATAAGAAGTTAGGTGAAGTTCCAACTATATTATCCGAGTCAGAATCCTCTTTAGTAGGTATGGAAGGTTTTGATACCGAATTAGGTGAACAAGGACTTGGTTCTAAAATCAGGGCGGGTCTTTCAGGTAACAAAGCAAACAGAGACGAAAGAAAATCTGAACGTCAAGATAAAAGAGACGCAAGAAAGGCTGAACGTGAGGCGAAAAGAGAAGCTCGAAGAAAAGAACGTGACGAGAAGGATGAAGCTAATGACGAAAGAAGTGCAAGAGCTCGTGTACTTTCTTATAACAATGATTTTGTAAATAAGGTAAACGACTTTGTACGTACATTGGAACGTGATGAGTTAGTTGCTGACAATTTCGGTGGTTATATCCAAAAACTTAGAGATATTTCTAACTTATACAAAAGAGATATTAAGAGTGAACTTAATAATATGGACCTTAATCAAGACGAGGAGTAAATATGAAAGATTTATTTAACATAAATGAATCTGAAAAAAATAGAATCTTAGGATTACATGAAAGTGTGTCTACTAAGAAAGTAAACTTGTCGGAAAATTGGTGGGAAGAAGAAGAACCAAAAGATAAGTGGCAAGTATTAGAAATGGATATAAGAAAAAGTATGGATAAGATAATTGAAAACCATAAACATAATTGGGGTGATGACCAATATAATGTTATGGGAGCAATTGAAGAAATAATGGAAGGATTATTTCAAAAAGTACAAATCAGATAATTATGTTTTTAATAGAATTATTTATTGGAGTGTTTATCGGAGGTTTCGGACTTACACTCGGAGGAAGTATAGGTTGGTATTTAGGTGAATACCTCATCAGTAAAATAATAAAGAAAAAGTAGAATAAAAAAACCCAACAAATGTTGGGTTTTTTATTTAATCAGTTTTTGAGTTTTCACTGACATCTCTCCTTCTATATGTTAGAATACTTTTATTTGGTATATCTAATTCATCCTCATCAATATCTTTAATCATGTCATTAAGTACCATATCTAATGCGTGTTCTTCATCCCATTCGTTTTCATCTTCTTTACAATTTTCGTGAACTTCATTAATTACACCTTTAAAGTGTACGTGTTCCTTAGGTAGATATATACTCGCTAAAATTTCAATTACGGTTGCGATAAGTGCGATAACTGCAGTGAGGTATGCGGCTTCATAAAGTGCAGAGAAAAACTCAACTACATGAAATATGGAGTGTAGTCTTAACCCCCACCTTATCACTTTAACTAATATTTTATTATGTGTATCTTTCACTTCCTAACATATATTTTAATACTGATTGAGGGATACCTGAATTAGTAAATTGTTCTAATTTAGCTAACGCTTGAGTTACATCCTGTGCGATGATTGAAACGGTCTTTTCTGTTTTACCATCAAGATAAGTGCATTCATAAATTAAATTATCTTTAACTTTTGATGTCCCCACTAATTTAATTTCTAAAACAACCGCGGCTCTGTTTAGTTCTTTAATTGAGTCGAGTAGTTCTCTATCTTCTTTTTTGTATTTCTTTTTAATCATAATTTTTAATTATTTGCTCTTTGGTTCTTACTTTTAAATCTAACATCATTTTCTTTGAGACCAAACTGAAATTCTATAGCGTCAAAAGGAGTTCTGTCCTCCCAAGCCATTTCAATTACTCGGTCTATCTTATCCTGCGTCATTTTCTTCGATAACTTGTTTGTAGGCCAATTCATAGACATCCTCTAATAACATATGAGGTTTTTCGTCTTTAATCAATGAAACTTTTTTAAATAATTCTCTACGTTTATTTAAATCGTGCGCACTATAAACTATGTTTTCTATCTTACTCATCTTTGTTTTGTTATTGAATATATTGTGTTAGGTATTGAGAAACAAAGTAAGCTATCTTATACCCTGTAAATCCACCTAACGCCGTAGGGATTGGAAATAAAATAAATTTAGCTAAACTTGTTGTGTATTTAGGTCGGTTAATAACTTTACTAATATAAAAGTAATGTACCATATAACATATGAGTACCGCTATGTCCATTCTTAATGCGATAAACGGAACTATCATCGCCCCACTTAAACCAAAGAAGTAATTTTCAAATATTGCATACCTTACTTCTTTTGGGTTTGATTCTTTAAACTCTTTTCTAATTTTCTTAGTTGGCATAATAATCATTTATTTAAACATATTAGTCATTTCGGTAAAAGTAGTAAATACAAACCTAAATAAAAAACTATAAATACATTTTTTATGTATACTTTATATTTATAGGTATGATATCACTATACGATAAGTTAATAGATAGTTTAAGTGGTTACGCAGTACCATATGAGGACCACCCTCAATTGAGTACTCGTGATTTTGAATACGACCACCCTTTAACGGGTATTGAGAATGACCCTATTGTTAATATTGATAACTTATCATTTAATATCGATACTATTGAAGATTTAAGTTTCGATGAAATAGTAAAAATTTATGATGAATTAGTTATCGCGTCTGCGTTAACTCTTATTAGAGAATATGATGAGGATGACCGTACAGAATTGTTCACCTATTATAAAGGACGTAAAAATCAATATATTGATAAGAAAATACCAAGAACATCAGCAATTTATCTTAGAAATTTAAAAAATCACGTTCATTCTGTTTTATTCAAAATAAAGGCTAAACAGAAAGAAGAAAGGGCGACTGAATTATTACCAACATTAGAAAAATTTTTAGAAATACATAAGAAAAGTAACCCTGCACTGTACCCCGATTGGTTAAAATTAAATTTTAAGGAAATTAGATGGGGGGATTTATACATACAACCAATAATAAATCTTGAAAAGTTATTAGAATCTGGTGATAATATAATAAAAGCCAAGAATACTAGAGATTTTGTAAGTAAAACATGGAACAGATTAGTTAATGCGAATAGTCGTAATTATACGGAAAGACAAAAGTCTGTAAGTGTTAAAACCACATATGTTTTATTTGAAGATTTTGATAGTTATGTGAAAAATGTAGTTAATAAGAAGATTAAACCTGAAATAAAAAATCTACCTAGAGGTAAAGAGTGTGTTCATTCTATCATATTTAGATATAGAAAAAAATTAGAAGACATAGAAGTTCAAATACACCCACGTTATAAAAGTGAGTGTACCCAAGGTTGGAATAGGTTAGATACATATTATTTTGAACAAGAGATTGAAGATATTTTATCTAATTATGGGTGGGTAAAAGGTGTAAATTATGAAACATCAACATATAGAGACTAAGATATGGATTATAAAGATAAGATTGATGTTTTAATGAAATTTTGGAGACGAAAAGGGTCCCCAAACGCCAAGGATACCTTATTTTTTGGTTGGAAATTTAAAAATAACCAAGAATATATGGACGCATTATCCAAATATTATGGTGTAAAAGACCTCAGAACGCAAATGATTAGTGAAATAGATGATATTTTAAAATCTGAAATTGATGGTTGCGACATTAAAGTAGACTTAGTTGGTTGGAACATAGAAGATTACCCAATGACAATACCATATGATGGTTATGGGGGTAAATCTACCATGAAATTTAAATATGAATACGATTCAAATTGGGAGGTACCCAAAGATTGGATGGACCAAACAATAATTGAGGTACTTGAAGACGCTACCGCATCGTATAGAAAAGATATGAAGATAACAACAGAAAAATTCATTAAAGATGAAATCTCACGACTACTTTATGAGGCATATGATGATGAAGATTCGTGTACTTTTGTTAAAATTTATAAAGCAACTAAATATATTCGTCAAAAATATGGTTTTATTAGTAATATTGAGAGTGGTTTTTATGATTATTCTGAAATGGATAGGTTAGTTGACCGATATGTGGATATTGTAATAAGTAAATTACCCTAAAAACCTTTAATTACCTATAAAAACACCTATTTTACTCATAAAATTAAAAATTATGAATAAATTATTAATAGGTTTCATTCTTTTCTTTATTGGACAGGCCGCAATATGGTTTCAGACCAACGGTCAGTTTGTTTGGCCTTGGTTTAAGAAAAACCCCCTTTTAATTTCAATTTTTATGGGTTCAAGTATAAGTTATATTTTAATATATGGTACTAAATTTATGGCAGAACACTTCGATGGTCTGTTATGGCCAGGTAGATTCATTGCTTTTGGTTCAGGAATCATATCTTTTACATTTTTAACGTGGTTTTTCTTAGATGAGGGTCTCACAACCAAAACTATAGTGTCATTATTAGTTGCATTTTCACTAATAGGTATACAATTATTTTGGAAGTAAGAATTTAAATGAAAAAATAGATATTTATAGTAAAACACTATAAGTTATGAAATTTATAAAAGATATTTTTACGGAAGACAAAATAGACAACAAATACTCATCTAAAAAGACAATGGGAGTCATTTCAGGTATATTAGTATGTATAGCATTTATAGGTGATGGATTTCATTGGTTCACAATAAATGAAAATTTATTTAACTCTATGTTAATATTTTCAGCAACTATGTTAGGGGTATCAACGGTAAAAGCTTTTGCTAAAAAATCGAATAATGAATCAAAATAAAGTTCAATTACCGAAAGAAGAGGTCGATATCAGAGAAATTGAAGTTATTAATCTTGAAGAAGTGTCAAATAAATTTGAAGTAGAAGATGTTTATGGTAATGTTACTATACATAATACAAATGAAATAAAAAAGTAATGGGAAAGAAAATAATAAAATTAACAGAAATAGATATTTTCAATATCGTAAAAAAAGTAATTTCCGAACAAACTGAATCGAATAACTGTACAGGTACTAATGAAGTTAGTTCTCCTTATATAGAAACCGAGATAAGATATAAAGACGAAAATGGAAAATTCGGTACAAATGGTGATATACCAGCAGTAGTTAAATTTAAATTAAAAGCTTATTTTCCAACCGCAACTTCGAGCGATAAAGTTTACCAAGAAGCCTTATCACAACTAAAACAACAGGTTGAGGATGAACTGTCGAGTAAAGACTTAATAGCTAAATATGATTTAGTACTTGTTAGGGTTGATGACGTTATCGGGTCAGCAAGTAATTATCTTAATGGGCCTTTACAGCCTACCCATTTTGGTGGTCGACCAATAGATTCTTCAAAATTATCTTCAGAACCGTATGTAAATTTACCAAAAGAAGGGAATAGTAATTGGAATAAAAATAAAGGTTACGCTGACAGTAGATGGGGGAATATGGTTTCATATATTAACAAAAATGGTAAAAGTATAGGTTTTGGTGTTGGTAAAGATTTAAAGGCGCCAAAGACAACAGAATCCCGTATTACTGATACTGGTGGTTGTACTGATGAAAAAAGAGATTCAAATAAATATAAAGGTCCGGGTCAATATGTTATAGTTAACGGTTTTATAAAATTAGAACCAAGGAGTCTTGGTGACGAGGACATTGTAAAGTTAACTGAATGTGCTGAAGGACTTAAAATTATTGTTGGATATTTCAAAGAATCTACAACTGCCATGGATACAGGTATTAAAATGCCGAAAAACACATTTGAACCTGGACATGGACATACATGTGATTACGCAACATTTACAGTTTCTTGTAATAAAATACCTGTGGGTATTTCAAACATGAACAATGGTAAAAATAGAAATAACCCACAAGCTAAAGTTGGTTTAAATCAAGAAAATGTTGAACGTAGAGCACCAAAAGGAGAAGGTGATACCGTGTATAGTTTGATTACTGTAGGTAAAGAACAATTAAAAAGAATAATCACAAATAGTAAAAATGGAAAAGTCTCTATGACTATTCAAGGAACCGATGGTACATTACTAAGACCAAGGAGTAGTCAACGACCAGGAGGAGGATATCACGGAGAAGCTCCTATGGTGTGTGCTTATGTTGAGGATGAAGATGGGTCTAAAAGAATTGTATATGGACCTAAAGAACCATTTGGTAGAGGGTCGGGAGATGTTAAACCTGGCGTTTCAAAACCAATGGGTTCATTTAACCCTTGTATTACTATTAAAGAGGTTTAACCCAAAGTACTAGCGTTGAGTATTTTATTTTAAAGGTGTAGTTATTCTTTATTTTAACACCGTTACCACAACTTATCGCTCCTACTGTTGCACCTTTATTTAACATTGCTCTGTTGTGACCCTTAGATGTTTTCCATGAGTAAATTATTTTATTAGCGATTTCATCTATAGAGTCTTCAATACCATTTATTGACACGGAGGATACGTTTTCATTACCTAAAATATAATTGTTATCTTGAAATAACATCAATCGATTCCAAAAACTAGGTGTTTCACTATCTTCAGTATGACTTAACTTACCATCCTTAATCATATACTCCGTATGTATTTGAGTAGATTTGTAAGTTGCATCATCCCATTTCAATCTATTAGCACCATTTTCTACACGGTAATCATTTATTTTTTGGAATACTTTTGATTCTAATGGTGTTTGTGAATACACATTCAACATTAGTATCGTAAGTAGTATAGTTATTAATTTTCTTTTCATATAACAAATATACAAAAAATATTTGAATTGGCCATGATATTTATAATAAAGTAATAAATTTAAATCAATATTTAAATAATGAAAAAAGAAAAACAATATGTGATAACTGAATCACAACTAAAGACCGTTATCAAAGATGTTATTAAAGAACAAGGATTATACGGTAATACTTCAGATGTGGTAGATTATGATTTACCTGAATACTTATCTGACGTGATAATTTTAGGTGATTTAGACTCGATGAGCGATGTCGGAAATTCTATCAAAGAATTACACAAAAGAGTAATGAGGTTAGAAAAAGGTTTAGATACCGCAGGGTCACATCAAAAAGCTTATGGAACAGGTTTAGATTATTCCGAAAAGAATAAAAAAGACATGGGTAATTTAGAAAGAGATATCGAAGACAAGGCGGATTCCCAAGAAAGAGATGACGAACTTAAGAGAGATATCGAAGCGTTACAGCAAATGATGCAAAGTACCGATAAGAAGGATAAGTAAAAATCTTTATGGAGGATAATAAACTTAAGTGGAGTCTTGAAAAATTACTCAATACTGTGGGTCGTAATTTAGCTATGAACTATTATGGGTTTGATAGTGAATATGAAGTGGTTAGTATTATCGATGAGAAAACTGGCGAAGAAGTTACGGACTTTAATTTTGGTGACACTGAAAATTATACCGCTATTGTTAGGGCTAAAGAGACACTTCCTGAAATATTTGATGTGAAGATTGAACCACTATTTAGATATGGTAAGTACGCTCAACCTATGGACTTACAATTTAATTTAGAAAATCTAACTAAATATATATCACCAAACCAAATAGCCGTACAACTTGTTGGTCCTGAATGGAAATCTGGCGAAAACACATATAGAACTTTACAATCCTTCGAAGATAAATGGGGTAGAAGTTTAGATAGGGATGCAAACGATTTTCAAGCAAGTCCCAATAGTTGGATTGAATTAAGTAATGGTTCAGTTGTTGATAAGATAACTGGTGATAGTTTTCCTTTAATGTCTAACGGGTTAATTGATAAAACTGAAGTATGGAACATAGCCAGAGTTGATGATGATGAGTGGTGGGATTCTTTAACTGATGAGGACAAAAGAAACTTAACTAATAACTTTAGTTAGTGAAATTGAGAACTAGCGGGTCTACCAAACATATGGTCATTCCAAATAACTTGACCTTCATCTCCAATTATAGATAATTCAATAGCCACTTTAGGTCCATTCTTACCCTTAGGTAAAATAATATTTAGTATTTGCTCAGGTATTATAACATCCGCCAAATAAAATGGGTCAATACCGTATTCCCATATTTCATTTTCTATTTCATCATAACCTTCGATTTCACCACTTCTAATCCCTTTATCAAAATTAAGTGAAATATCTGTGTATAATGTTACCTTAAAAATATAGTGTTCGTATTGTGCCGTAAATTGACTATTAGATGTTTTTTCTACAAATTCAAAATCAATAGAGTTAATCTCAAATTTATCTTTATAGATTGACCTTAATGTAGGGGTATTTAAAAGTACTTTACCTATTTCAACTATTTTATCTATATCCTTATCCATAACTATAAATATAACTATTTATATTAAATGGAGTTAGAAAATAATTTAGATGGTGAATTAAAGGTTGAGGCACAAGAAAAAGGTAAAATGGCCGTAAAAGTTCTTGATGCGTTAGTGTTTAGTAAATTTGGAGGTATTGAGTATTCAATGATGATACGTAAAACTAGGGCTAATAGTTACTCCAACCCCACAGCATATCCGTTTTATTTTGAATTTGATATTGATATTGATGTTGATAAAACATTTGAACCATCACCTACATATGATAAAAAATATGAAGAATACATATATGAAATAGGTGACCATATTGGAAGGGCCTTACGATATGTTAACTTACAGGATTATATGGATGAGCCAATGTTTACATATGTAAATGACGAATTAGTTGATAATGAAGTAGATAGGTTGGAAAATAAATTAATTTTATATCTTCAGTCTCAATATGAAGGACTTAGTTATAACAGTATTAGAGAGGCGGATATAGGTTACTATTTCTATAAAGGGGAAACAGATAACCCATATATGAGAGTTGAGTATGTTGGTCAACCACCCTTAAGGGACGGAGACCGTCAATCTACAGATACTATTGAAGAAAGAGAATATTTTTCTTGTGACGACTTATATGATATAATGTCAGACCTTTTTGACAGGTCACCACTGTCCTTGTCCTATGATGGGGAAAATTTCACCTGTCAATAAGAATAACGTAGATATTTATATAATATGAAAGATATTAAACTTGTTAATATATTAAAAGAAAATGTTGTGGAAATGTATTCACAAGACATTTCTTCTGACATTGCAAAAATAGAATTTGGTGGAGCCAATGTATGGTCTAAATACGATAAACCAATTAATGTTTATTTTAACGACTTAAGTAAAAGTCCTTCTGAAATATCCAATTCCACTAATGTTATACTTACCAATAAAAAAACGGGTGAAGATTTAAGTTTCGATTCCGAAGACATTAGAGTTAAAGGTGATAAAATGTGGGTTAGTGTTAATGACCTTAGACAATTATATCCAAAATTTTTAGAAACGTTATTAGTTAAGTCTGATAAAAGAAAGTCAGAGAACTTATCAGTTAACACACTGAAAACAAAAGCCTCAGGAATACCTCAACTAATATTAGATATATTAAAAGACGTGTACCCAAATAATTGGGGAAAAATTTCTGAACCTGATTGTCAAACGTTAGAAGGTGTAATAGATATCTTTCCAGCGATGGAAGGTGAGAGATGGTCAATACTAAACTTCTTCGATACCAATCCAGGTGTGATAAGAATATTAGTGGAGAAATACCAAGATGAAAACGATGAGGTAACATTAGAAGGGTTCAAAGAATATCTAAAAGAAAACAAAGAAGAAATATTCGGAAAAGATAGTCCAATACTACAATCGTTAGTAAAAAGAAACCTACAGTCATTCGAAAGAGGATGGAAGACAGAAGCCGAGGTCATAGACATCGTTAAGAGAGAGAATCCGACATTAACTGATGAAGATATATCACAATACTGTTTAGGGTCCATAGAGGACCGTGTGAGTGGTGTAGACTTTAAAGTTAAGGGTAAAGGGTATCAAACCAAACCAGCGTCTAAGATGGAGAGGTTAAAGAACGGAGGAGTAAGAGTTCAAACCTATGGTATGAGAGATTGGTACCAAAGAAAAAAAGAGATAGATTATATACTATACTCTAACGGTAAGAGTATTGCCGTATTCCCAAACAAAAACTACAAAGTATCCAATGACGGTAAAACCGTTACACATTATGAGAATATTGTTAAGGGTACTTTTGGATAAGTAAAACTTATGTTCTATATTTGTCGAACACTTAAAGATAAATAACTATGAGGAACATATACAATACTGAAATCGTAGGAGAAATTAATGACACACCACCTATTATAAACAGACATAACATTGTTGTTGAAACTAAATGGAATGGGTTTAGAATGATGGATAACTCATCTTTCACTGAATGGGTAAGTATGTTTATATTTCCTGATAGTGATAAAGCTGAATACTTTGCCGAACATTTCAAAAAAGGTATGGATAGGTTTCAAGAAGGTATGTTAAAAGGTGACTATATCTTTCATAAGATAAATTGTCGTTACCCTATCCCTGAGAAGATTTATGCTGACCAATTACATATGACTGATAAATTATGAGCAAATACCGAGTAATCAGAGAAGAGTTCTATAATGGGAAAGGTATATCATTCGATGTATGTTTCTTTATACAACAACAAAAATCATTTCTATTCTTTAAGTGGTGGACATATGTCACACACGAATCTATAGGTATTAAGAGTCTAAAGAAATTCCCCCTACACTTTAAAGGAGGAGTACTTGAAGCCGAAGACTTTATTAAAGGGGTTCTAATTAAAGGTAATAGGTTTAAAGGAAACCATAAGTTCGTATTAAGAGAGTATGATTCTAATGGAACGGTAATAAAACTATAATTTTTTTGCGTCTACATTTCTCAGGCGGCGGGTCTTTATAAAACTTTCTATTATAAACCTCAAGGTTATAACTCCAAAGTTTCCTCAACGTATTATATAAGAGATTCCCCTTTATAGAGTCCATAAGATAATACCCACCCTTTATATACACACAGTAAAAGAAAGGGGTATTGTATGGATATACATATAAAGGGTAAGAAAAGGGGGTATCTATATGGGTAAACATATAATCCCTATAGAACAGGGTGGAGAGACAGTCTATTATAATATACACTACCTATAATTCTCCGTAAGGAGAAGAAAACCAAAGTGTAGTGTGGTTAAAGACTCATATAAACCCACCCTCTTATGATTAAATCACCTAAAAACACGGTTTCATCTACGAAACACCCTACAAAACACCACTTAGAACACCATTAACAGTAATATAGGGATGGTGCCTTATAACTATTTCTAAATGGGGGATTCCGACAGTAAGGGAGGGGGTTATGGCCATTAGTGAATAGAATCACTTAAAAGTATAACTATTAGGGATTTCACCGATGAAAAGAGGGTTTTTTTAGGTATCTGTCGGAATAAACTCTTTGGAAATACCTTTAGATGGTGTGAATATAATGATTTAATATACTTAATTAATCATTCGTATGCCGGTATCGGATATTTCGGACCGTTTTTCTCGACCTTCGGTCGGTCTTTTTGTTCTAAAAAATTTTTTTTAACGGGTCCTTCGTCCCGTATTAATTACACCCATTTAAAAAAGTCTTGAAACATAAGGGGGTCACATATATTTATATGTATGGATTTTAATTTAATGAGTGACATGTTTAATAAGGTAATGCCTAAGTCGTATGATGATTTTGCTAAATATTCTAATATGGTTATGGACCATAACGTATTAGATGGTAAAATAAAAAGTATTGAGTTAGACTTCGAACCTTCTAAAGAACCAATTAAATATGGTGATTATGAAATGATACAACCGGGTACACTCGTTATTGATGTCATTTTAAATACAGAAGGTTTTTATGAAATATCTGATAGTATGCCAGAATTAAAAAATGTATATAAATTACGTCCTGAACTTGAGGCTGATAGTTTCTTAGAATTTAATGGGTATGAATTTATTAAAAATATTATATTTCCATATATTTCACAAAAATTCCTTAGGTTAATGGGTTTGTCATTAGGGGACGTACCTTATGTTGATTTTAATCTCATTAATCATAGAGGTGAGACAATACTAAATTACGATGAAGATTTAGATACTTTCATTGGTTCAGAGAATAGTAGTGTTTGGAGAAAGATTTCTTAGAGTTTGTACTTACCTTTATTAGTTTCTAACCAACCAACAAATATTGATAAGACCTCTGATTGTGATTCAGTATTATAGTTATGCATATTATCATTAAACATACCATCATAACTATTTAAATTAACAACTGACAACATCCCCATATTTTCCATAAAGTGGTTTTGGTAGTTCATACCGTTTGACATTAATTTATCCCAAAATAATTCCAAAGAAGTCCCATCCCCTTCAACAGAGTTTTCCCAAACCGCATTTGAAATAGATTCAAATATTAAATCGGGGTCCATCTTTCTCACTGGTTGTGATTTGGTTGGAGATGTAAATGAATTATCTTCCCCTAAATCGACTGAATCTAAAAAGTCTATTATAGTATCTTTATTAAACTCGTTACCATTTAGTGTTATTTTTTGGGACTCTTTAATATCGACAGTATACATTAGTGAATCTTCATCAAGTATTTCAATATAGGTTTTTAAATCATTATCGAAAGCCTCTAATTTAAATGACCCATGTGGATTATCAGCAATATCGATTGAGTAGTATTTTTTTAATTTAGATTCAACATCGACTAAGTCTTTTTTAAAGTTATCGTCCATTGTTATTCTATCTCCAAGTCTCTCACCGTTTAATGATATATTATTGAAATCAAGTAACCCAACAGAGCTTCTAGGTATGTTAAAATATTTGGAATCTTTCACAAAAAATTCCATAAACATATTACGAAACATTTGTTTAGTTCTAATAGGTAAATCAAATTTACCTTCAGCAAAGATATCTACAGAAATTCTATTTTCAGGTAAAAGTTCAAAGTTGTAAGTTAAATCTAAACCCATATAGTTAGACCTAGATTGGTTCATAAACTTAAATAACATTCCATATTGTGTGTCGATACTCATAACCATAAATACTTATAAAAACTATATTTAACCAATTAGTTGATATTTATTTACATGAGTAACAAAGTTGCATTAGAACTATTGAGAGACTTTTTTGTTATGCTTGGACCTAAGAGGCCTAGTGGTCTTTTTGACTTCAAGGTGATACCTCTAAGTGATTCAAGTGACCACTCACACACCCTTTCATTTGAGTTACCTGATGAATTGAAAGAACAGTTGAGTATTAAAGAAAATATGTTACCATTAAAAGCCAGTTCTTTAGAGAATTTGATATTATCTCACATGAGTAGTGAGGGGGAGGTTAATCAAAAATTTATGAATCTGATAGAGTTTTTAAGAGCTTTACCTGATTTTAAAAAAAAGATTGACAACTATTTTGAAAATCAAAATATAAGTATTATATTTGATTTTAAATAGTATTCCATAAATAATTTAAATAGGAAGAATGGGAAATGCAGAAAAAATTAACATCATTGAAAAACAAATTAAGCATTTAGAGACTGAAATGACGAGTATACAAGAAAAGTGCACTCACAAACAGACTCGTGTTAAATTTAAAGATGGGACCAACAACATGAGATTATATTGTTGTGAATGTAATCGTGAAATGGGTATCCCTAATAATCAAGAAGTGGATAACTTCTTAAACGTAAAGAAAATATAAAATATGGCTTGTGAAAATTGTACTTGTAAAAAAGAAAAATGTCTAAATGAAGGATGTACGTGTGAAAACTGTACATGTAAGTTTAAAGGTAATGACTCTGAAGAGAGTAAACATATGGCTCCTTATGACAGGTAATCTGTTGTTGTAGGAGTTTAGGACCGCTTATAGTTATGAGCGATTAAGGGGAGAGGTTTCGCTACCATCTCCCTTTTTATTTTCTATAACCTTTTATTTCTTTTCGATTGGCGATATCGATTAAACTTTTTAGTTTACGAACTCTACCCGATATTACTGACTGCATTAATTCTAAGGTTTCGATATCATATTCACCATTAACGAAGTTCATAAAATCTTCTGATTTTATTTCTGGCTGTACCTCAACATCTTCATTTAATTTTGATGTTTCTATGTTCATGGGTACTTCTTTAATATCATCTACAAATCTTTCAGTATCCCACGTATCGCCCCACTCTTCTTCTAAAAACTCACCTGAACTCATATCAATTTCACCAGTTTCTATTTGTCTGGTGACAAAATCTTTTGAGTAACCTTCAATAAATAATTTATAATAATCACCTTTTCTACCGGTATATCTTTCTTCACCTATTACTTCATATTTTTTAAGTGTCGGTATAGTATACTTAGTTTTATCGGTCTCACCATTACGAATCAGTTCAATATTTTTTAATATGAATTCTCCATATAAATCTTCAATAATCCCATCAAATTTAGGTAAACCAAATAAAGGTAAATTTTTAACAATTAAAGGTGTAATACTTGTGGAGTAAGAAGATTCTGTAAAATCAACATCGTCAAACTCATTTATATCCTCAAATATTCCAGAATTTTTATCCCTTATAAATAATAACATAGTAATTAACGCATCTATGTTAACCGAAGGTGCCACAATTTTTTGTTGCTCTGTTATTCTCATAAGGTTCTTAATTCTTGAAACGCTTGACATATCTTGTATTTTTAAATAAATATCTGAATATTTATATTAAAACGTAATACAATGGACTTAGCTCAATTAGCAAAAATAATTAAAACCTATATCGAGAAGGTAGTAGCAAATAGTAAATTTAATGAAACTCCTGGTGCGAGTTATATATTAAGACAAATCATGTCCTTACCGCCAACAAAAAGATTAGTAAAAACCACGTTATCAAATAAAGAAATCGTAAAATTATCTTTTATCATATTCTTTATGTTTAAAGGTGATGATGTTGAAACTGCAATATGGAGAAGTGAAAACGAACTTTATATGTTATCCCTGAGTGATGTTGATGAATTATTTGCAAGAGATGTCTCATGTGATAATTGTGATGGTATGGGTGACGCAGACTGTCGTGAGTGTTTAAATACTGGTTCAGAAACGTGTCCAGAATGTGAAGGTACGGGTGTAGGTGAACCTTACGGGAGCAATGATGAAGATGATGAATGTGGTATGTGTAGTGGAGAAGGCGAAATACAGTGTACTGAGTGTGACGGTATGGGGACATATAGTTGTCCAGATTGTAGTGATGGTGAGGTTGAGGAAGATGAAGAATCAGTTCACTTCGGTAGTTCTATATGGGCTATTGGGGACGTTAATATGGTAGAAAAACTTAACGAATTAAATCATCAGGATTATACTCATAAAATAACGGAGGTCTTAGATTCAAATAAAGGGGCTGTAATATTACTTAAGAGTGAGTCTGAAGTGGACCATCAATTAATAGATGAATTTGAAGATGAACACGGACCTTACTGGGACTTAAAAGATTCGTCTAGAATAGAATATCTTAAAAGTTTTAGTGAGATTAGTCCACTTTACTTTAGAGACGAGGTTAATACAATAAAATTTACTGGTGTTTAAATAGAGTATTTAGATATAAATCTCTTAATTTTAGATATGTTACCAAAAGACTTTAACACTATCTCACCACCATCTTTAATAATTTTAACAGAAGATTCTTCCATATTATAAATAATAGTATGTGTATCATTGTTTTTAATTAACACGTCCTTATTAGACGATGATTGTGTAAACCCTAAGGTTATAAGGTATTCTTGTATTTCATCCTGAGGAACAAATTTAGGTTTAAATAAGTTTTTTATAAAATTAATCATTTCTTTCGTCTATTAGTGGGTACTGTTTATCCACCTTACTTAATCTATTTTTTATCCAATCATCGTACATTTCATCACTATCTAATAGACCATATCTTCTTAACGTGTCTCTTAAAATTGAAACTTCATTTCTAAGGTTATCCATTAACCTAAATATGTTGTGTGGAGCCTTACTTATAGATTGTGCGGTAATTGAGGTATATCCTTCTGACTGTAACCATTTTCTAACTTCAGTGTACATGTCCACAATTTTATTGTCAGACATAGTTTTATTTAAAAATTTTTCCATTGAATTACCCATAACAATAAATATAAACTAAAATATAATTATACTATAGTGAGTCTACAATATTTTTATAAACAACCTTTAAATTATTATCGATTGTATTATCTGTAGAGTACAGTTGGATATCGGGATTATAAGTGTTAGTTTGAAACCAAAAATCCGAAGTTGTGGTTTCTATCGTATAGGTATCAATATCTTCAATATTGAGGCTTTTGAATAATTCATCTAACTCTACTTTTGTAAAGTTACCGTTAATTTTTATTGTCTTTTTTATTGTATCTAAAGTGTATATCATTTTTTATCTTTATTGTCTCCTTTTTTAGTGTAACAATTACCTTCATTGATATTGTTCCATAAGTAGTATAATAAAAATACGGATATAAGTAAAGAAAGGGACTCAACTAACCAAAACTCCATAGTGTACCCAACTTCACTAATAATAAAACCTTTAATTGTGTCTACCACAGACAATACGGATAACCCAATAAAGATTAATATCACTTTTTGATATTTTAAACAGGTCTTTAAGTACTTATTGTCCATTATAGGTATGTGTCTAATGTATCAGCATCTGTACTAAACTCATCTATAAAGTCTTGAGTGAATTGGCCGTCTTTCTTTATAAAATTTGCCGGTATTTCACTAAAAACCCAATCTAAACATAGGATAGCAACTAAATGACTATTTTTATCGTATATTGGTACTGCACAGTGACCCTTTGTCCCACTTGATGAGGAAAGGGACCTGAGACCAATATCGCTCATATCTTCGATGTCAGGATAGTACATATTTCCGTCCATAACATCTCTAATATAACTTGTAAAGCTAGTGATTAAATGATTTTGATTTTTTTCGGCTTTTCGTTCTAATCCGTCAGAACATCTTTCATAAGTTATTGATAATTTTTGCATCGGAGACGTGGTATAAAAACTACCCCCGTTATGGAATTGCCATATATAGATTCTATCGGCATTATATCTACGTCTAACGTCTCGTATCGCTAAATGTACTATCTCATCCTGTTTAATCTGTTCGATTAATCTTTCTTTAGACCTATTTTTATCTTGATTGTCCCTCATTCTCCTAAAAAATCCGGCACCCACTAAAGCGATTATTATTGAGGTTACCGAAGTAATTAAGACTTCTAATATTCTTATCCAGTCCATTTAGTTATAATTTATATCCAATAAATATATGGATTAAGGGAGTTTTTCATTATCTTTATCTCTTTTAACCCCTAAATTTACTTTATACCACACTCTTTCATGTATAAAATACAGTATCATTTTTGTGAATACCTCAAATGAACCTATAGTTAATCCAACCATAGGGTCTCCAGAGACTGCCCAACCGATTAATATTGTGTCAATGGTACCAACTATTCTCCATGTAATAGTTTTGAGTACGTGTCTTGCGATAGTTAGTTTTGATTTGCTCATAATATATTAAATATCCGAGTATAAAGTACTAAAGTAAATAAAAACCCCCTAATAATAAGTTAGAGGGTTTTTATGTATTATATCTTTTTGGATTTTATAACCTCATCAATAATACCGTATTTCACTGCTTCTTCAGCGGATAACCATAAATCACGAGAAGCGTCTTGTTTCACAACATCCGCGTCCTTATCACAAAACTCGCCTAATAAATTAAATAAAGTATCATTTAATTTTTCCCACTCTCTCATAGTAATCGCAGCATCTTGTATGTTACCCACAGCACCCCCTGATGATTGATGTAACATCGTTCTTGAAAATCTAAGAGAAGAGCGTTTACCTTTAGTACCAGCACCTAATAAGATAGAACCCATTGACGCCGCCATACCCGTATTTACGGTTACGATGTCAGATTTAATATAGTGCATAACATCAACCATGGATAGTCCTGACTTAACTGAACCTCCTGGAGAATCGATATGCATTGTAATATCCATATTATCTACAGAATCTAAATACATAAGTTGAGCTTGTACCACAGTCGACATTGCGTCATTTACTGGACCTGCTACCCATAATAATCGGTCCCTCATTAATCTTGAGAAAATATCTAATTGAGTTGCCCTCATTTCTCTTTCCTCTAAAATGTAAGGGGTCATTGAACCCTGTAGTTCTTTTTGATAATGGTGCATCGTCATTGATGATACATTATGTTCGCTCATTGCGTATTTCTGAAAGTCTTTTCCGTAATCCATATTTTTAATTTTAGTTATAACGTTATATTTATTATTAACAAAGGTAAGTAAAAAATGCCAAATAGAAAAGTATGGAGGTAAAATTAAATGAAGCGGTGGGAGTACCAAAAGGTATCGTAGTTGCTGGTGAAAAATTGTATGACGACTTTAAACGTAAGGTTATACCTATGTTAAAAGATGGGCAGACGGAATATAAAGTTAATTTTAAACCTAATGAACCATACACTATTGGTGACGAAGAAATATCTAATGTTGAAATCGATTTAAAACTTAGACCTGATAGCGATAAATATGGTGAATCCAATATGCAAGTTTATCGAAAAAATACCATAGGAAAAGTGGATAAAGATTATGTGTTAATGAAAGTTAACAAAAATGGTACAGTAATATTAACTATCGATAAGCCAGTACCTCAAGATTGGACAGTTGACGAGGTGATACAATCTATTAATAAAGGTAAAGTTCAAACAGTAAGCGCGTTATCTCATGAATTAAAACATGAGTATGATGATTTAAAAACTCCTTATAGTAAAGTAGAGAAGGTTTCAGAATACCAAGCTAATACTGAAATGTTTGATTTTCCGATTGGAGCAATACAGAGAATGTTTTATGATTTATATTATTTAGATAATATTGAAAACTCCGTAAGACCTACAGAACTTTACTCTAAATTAAAAACATTAGGAATTGGTAAATCAGGGTTTTTAGATTTTCTTAAAAAAGAATATTTTATAGTAATGGAATCAATGAGGTTTAGTGTTGATGAAATGGTAAGAGAAATTTATTCTAAAATGGATTCTGTTGATGAATTACTTAGTCAGGTCGATATAGGAAGAGACATTAAAGATTTAAATGATGAAGAAAAAGTTAATTTAGTTTTAAGGATTGCATATATAAGTGCATCTAATAATAGAAGACAAAATTATGGGGACTCATTAGTAGATAATGATTTAGAGGCTGAGATAGGGTTTGTTGGAGATAAAGCTAAACAATTTGATAAATACCAAAAAAGTTTTGATAAGTACGAGGATAACGTAATGAAATTTTATAAGGATATTGAAAAATACCTTAAGACTACCTCATCAAAAGTACTTAAAAAGTTAGGGAAAGTTTATTCCCTTTTACCCGATTAATACTTATTATTTTTATAATTTATATGGACCATTAAGTTCTAATGTCCTCATAACGATTTTATGGGATATTTCATTCCACCTTTCGAAATCATCCATATGGTTAGTAGTTAATAATTCAATCACTTCACTTGATAAATCATCACTAGTGACCAGTGCATCAGCGTTTCCAATGTAGGTTTTAACCCCCTCTATACCACCTTTTTGGTATCTTTCAATTAGTACTTCTTCAGTAATCCATCTTTTATGAAATCCCATATCTTATCCTGTTATTTGTTTTCGTAAATCTTTATATTTTTTATTCCATTTTGAAATCTCCTCCTTATAACCTTCTTTGATAAGTTCTTGTTTTTCAAGTTCTTTTTTTAATGACTCGTTTTCTTTCTCAAGAGTCTCTATTTTAATTTCGTATAGTCGTCTGTGTTCCATAATATTATTTTATTATAACCCTAACATAAATGTTAGTATGTATTCTATAGTTTTATCATTAACTTTTAATGTTCTATAACTTATTTCGTTTTTATCCATTATTGATTTTATTTTATTGTCAAAATATAAAGATTCTTTATGATTTTGTAATCTACCTTCATCTTGAAAATTATCAGGTCGGTCTAAAAAAATATTTATATTTTCATATTTGTTGAAAACGTCTAAAACCATTTTATCAAAAGTCTCATTATATAATGTTGATGGATAACCGCTTTCATAACCATTTTTATATGCTAAAGAAAGTAAAATGGGTGAGTCCACAATAATATAATCTACTTTACCGTAAGAACGTACTATACCTCTATGTTGATTAGCAAATATGAATAGTTGGTCATTTATTTGAGAATCATTTTTTTCCCAAGCAACTTGTTTAGGAAACTCATAAGGGTTATCACAACTTATATCTCTTCGTTTAAGTTCGTAAAATAAACCAGATGAAATTGTAGACTTTCCTGAACAGGGTCCACCAAACAAATTAATTATTTTTGTCATACTTAAGTCAATAATTTCATTAATAAATAAATTATCCCTAATACTAACATACCCACAAACCCGACAAATGCACCTAAATAACTTGCTTTCATTTGTGACTCAGTTTTACCTTGACGGTTAAATACCTTTTTCAACTTTTTCATTTTTTTAAATCTCTTTTAATGTCTCTTTTAACTACTTCTAAGTATTTCTTACGTTTTTCTTCAGTAACAAAGGGTACTGACCAAAATTGTTTTGTCTTTCTCCATCTGTTTAAATTCCATCCAAATACAAATGTATATACTCCCATAACTAATCTTAACTTAACTGAATTAAGATATAGTGTAACAACAGGTAACATTGGTGCGCCATGTGTTATATAGGTTCTAACTTTCTTATCACTTAGAAATGGTTTTGGGTAAGCATACTTACCAAATAAAGGTACAAACTTATATGCGAATCCGGGTGTAAATACTTCATCGAAAAATGTTTCCATCTTTGGTACAAGTCTAAACCACCATACTGGTGATACAAAGTAAATGTGAGTTGACCACGTTACTAAACTTTGATATTCTTTGATTAGTTCTTCTTTGTTTCTATGTAACTTATCTTCATAAATATCAATTATTTTATATGTTTCACCACCACTATCTAATTCGTTAATAATGGTCTTAAAGATACCATTATAACAAAATGATTTATGGTATGGATGACCTATAACGACAAGGTGATTTTTGTTTTTAGTGTTCATAACATTTTAATTATAGTAAAAATTTAGTTTACATTCAACTTAGATTTAAAATATTTAACCATAATATGACCACTTGTATAGTTAGTGGCTAAAGGTACATTATGTACGTCACAGAGTCTCATCAACATTGAGATATCTACGTCATGTGGGTGTTTATCTAATGGGTCTCTAAAGAAGATTACGCCGTCTATTTCACCGCGAGTAACCATAGCACCTATTTCCGCGTCTCCACCCATAGGTCCACTATTGACCGCCTTTAATTTATCAATACCTGCATGGTTTAATTTTTTACCTGTGGTGCCTGTTGTTACTAAAGACACTTGAGTACTATTAAAGAATTCTAAACGTTTCATAACAAACGCAACCATATCGGATTTTTTACCATCGTGGGCAATAAGTGCTAATCTCATATTATTATTATTTTTACAAACATAAGATAAATAATCTTATCAGTAAATTAATAATTTAATTTAATTACATTGATTTCCAAAATTCTGAATAATACCTTCTAAATCACCTGTACCAATATATGGGTCTGAAAGATATAATAATAAATCTGAAACGGTAACGATACCGTCTCCATCTACATCACCAACACAAGTCTCCTCGTTGTATTGTTCACAATCCTCCCATGGTTCCCCAACTGGATTAACCATTAACGCATGAAATCCATCACCCTCAATTAAAGTTGGTGAACCTATTATTGCGCAACGAGGTAAAGTATATTGGCAACATGGTATACTAAATGTGTTAGTGTCTAGTGTTTCACAATTAACATATGTCCATGTTGACCACTCCGTTGCGGGAACAGTTGAAAATATATATTGTTGACATTGTGAAATAACATTAAACGGTATAAGTAGAAGTAAGAGAATTAGTGATGTTTTCATACTACCTAAATATTGTTATATATCCAGACTCCTCTAAAATCTCAGGTGATTCAGACTTACGACCATAAAAGGTATAAAGATATACACCATCCGAAGCGTAATAATCACCCCCATTTATACTTCCATTCCAATATGGGTACGTATCAAAATCTTCACCAAATCCATTATAGATTTGAACACCCCACCTATTAAAAATTTTGAATTCTATATCAACCCAACAATCTAAATCATAGATAATCTGCCATGTATCATTAAGACCGTCATTATTTGGAGTAAAAGTATTTGGAATATAAACAGTCCAAGGCCAGCATTCACTAATACCTGGTGGGTCTATACACTCCTCTCCTGTTTCACAATCTATTAACTGAGTTTCAATAATTGTTAGTGTGTCTGTTTCATAAATATAGTTGTCTATTATTACGTCAACATATTCTATGAGTGTGTCGGTTAATGTAATATAGTTATCAATATAAAGAGTATCAATAATAAAGTTATCAATATAAAGAGTATCAATAATAAAGTTATCAATATAAAGAGTATCAATAATAAAGTTATCAATATAAAGAGTATCGATGGTTTCTAGATAAACGGTATCACAAGGTTCTTCAATCTCTTCGCAATCTACACCGTCAGGCATATAAAAAACAAAATTATTATTAGCGGTAATAATCTCACCAGGTACACTAGTAATGGTCATATAATTACCTTGACCTGCAGTCCAAGTACCATCGACATTAATGTTTCCATATACGGTAATCGTATCTCCGGGTTGAATCCAAACTGATAGATTAGAAACTCCATTAAAACAATTAAATGTTATACCTAAGAAATCATTAAGGCAAAAATTAGTAACCGCTTCTGTACCAATATTTACAATGGTTGCAGAATAATTAAACGTAGATAATACACCAACTTCAAATACCTCACACTCTTCATTGGTAACTACTAAGTCAATGATAATGGGGTCGGGTCCTTGAGAAAATACGCAAGTACCGTCATCTTCAGTTGCCTCCTCGTTATAGTTTAGTGCGAAAGGGTCGGTACAACCAGGAAAAACCACAGGACACATAGTAATCACATTATCTAATAAATTAAAATCAGGGTAATTTTGAGTTTGATTCGCCACATTAGGATTAACCGCCCATCCCCCATCTGCAACTACAGAAGTTTGAGATAGGTTAATTTGCCAAATGACTAATTCTATACACTCTTCATTATTTGCTAAAATCTCTGCCCAACATTCATTGGTAGGTGACCAAAAATCATAGATGTTAGTACTCCATACATCACCTGTTTCTAAAACAGAATTACCAAAAAAAGATTTGTTTTTAAAAGTCCAACCAGGATGATTATTACCACTGACACAGTCAGTCCATTGATAATCAAAACCATCTAAGTGTAATCCTAAAACAATATGACTTACTGTTTCATTATTTTGAATGGCTCCACTACTTGAAGCATTACATACTGTTTCAATATCGGTGAGGTCATTACATCCGCAGTTTTCTGAGTTAATAACTTCTATCACCAATTCTCCGGTGGTAAAATTAAAATCATTAATTGAAATGTCACATTGACCTTTTACTAAAAAAGTATTTAGGAAGATTAATAAGAATAGTACGTTTTTCATTATTAAGAGAGATAAGTTTTGAATTGTTTAGTTTAACACTATAAATACAAAACTTACCTTCTTATAATCACATTATTGGTTCCCAAAAAACGTTAAATGGTCATCATAATTAGACCTCTATCAAAAGATGCGAACTCCTCATAGGTTTTAGCTCTCCTAACAGTCTTAGGGTCTACACGTAAACGAACATGAGTAGGGTATTCCTTTTCGGACTCTTTTCGTTCACGATTTACTTTAGCGATTGCGTCACGTTTAGTCATCCCCCATTCATTGTTACCCCCGCTGGTTGGTCGGAAGTCTTTAGTTCCTGTCGTTCCTGCAGGTGCTTCCAACCAACCAAATAGATAAAGGTTTTCGCCCTTTTGATTTTTATATGCCATATTAATTATTTAATTTAAAATTGATTTACCTAATACTAGTGGCGAACCATCTTTGTGTGTAGACACGAGAAAACAGTTCTCTTTCTCACTAATTAAAAGTGTTTTGTTTTTGAACATTTTGTAGTGCTTGTAAGCGTACTCTTCTACTTTTGACTTCACCTCAGGTGCAATTGTTTCTTCTTTACCCATGTTTTTATTTTTTTAAATGTTTAATTATTTCGTTGGTACAAATATAAGTAATAATTCTCAAACTATTGATAATATTTTATATTTTTTTTAATCTATAAGTTCACTAATATTAATACCATGTGAATCTAATAGGTTTCGTATTTCCATAAAGGTCTCATCGATAACCTCAAACTCATCAAGCTCCTTTTGTTGTGATTCAAACCTACGTTCTAATCTCTTTTTAAGGTTATGTGTTAACTCAAACAAAACAATTGCCATATCAGTTGATTTAACACATCTCATATGTGACATTCTATCCTCTGAATCGTTTAAGTCGAATTCTAATTTTGCTTTCATATCGATATTACGATTCCTTTGTTAATCCATCCTACGATTAGTTCGTAGTTACCATTTAAAACCCTATCATATGTTACCTTAATGTAAGGTAATATGTAGATTTGACTCATTACTGTATATGTTGTTATTTTCATTTTATAAATTTTTAATTTAATTTAATTTAAATATGAGTAGGGTTCGACCTCCTTTTCATAGGCGTAGTTGGGAGGAATACTGAACCCGCCATTTCTATACCCTACTCATAATAAAAGAGAGACTTCGGGTCTTTCGAGGTTACTGATATATGGGGGTTAACCTTTACCTTTATCCATATAATCTCAGCTTCACTAATCTCTCTAATTGTAATGGATTTAGTTAAACCAAATTCCACTTTTTTGCTGATAACATAATCGCCTCCTCATTGGTTAAAGTTGGATTGTCTCTTATAATATCCATCGCGGAGTACATAACCTCACTCCTTAATCCTTTTTTTCTTGCCAAGTTTAAAACATCGACATAATAGTTCGGGTCAAATTTTGGTAGTGTGCCATCTTCTTCCATATCCGCAATTTTACTAAGTATATTACCCATAAGTGTTTTTTTATTAGAGTACAAATATATGACAAATATTTGATTAAAACAAAATTAATAATAAAATATTAAATGCATGAAAAAACCAGCATTAAGTGTAAAAAAGTTACCTAATGCTGGTTTTATCAAGCAAAGTTAAAAAGTGAGTTCTTTAACGTTTTACTTATTATCCGTTAACTACGGATTTTTTGTTATTATCTAATTGTCTATAAATTTCTGCAACGTGTTCGCTCATATTATTTACAGTTTTGTCGACTCTACTGTCAATATGACGGTAGACTTCGTTCATGTTATTTTCACTAATATTATGTAGACTGTCCACATAATCTATTAGTTCTTTTCTAATCTTTTCAGATTCATTATACTGATTTTCGTTTTCTCGATTCAGTCGGTTTATTTCCTCTTTTAAGGACTTTGTTGTCATATAGTTCACAAACGTACCCACAACCATTACTAATACAATGACCGTACATACACCTAAAATAAATGATGTTATTTCCATAATTTCTATTTTTTAATTTAATTTTTATGTCAAAGAACTCACTAGTGGACCTTGATGGACTCGAACCATCGACCTACGCATTATGAGTGCGGTGCTCTAACCAACTGAGCTAAAAGTCCGTTAACAGTCTATTTTATCCAACTACAACTGTCACGGATGTCCCAATAGAGTATAAACAATATTGGTTAGGAATAAAGTTTTTATTTATTAGGAGAACTCAAACTCCGACTAGCATTCTCACTAGTTGATTAGTCACTATAAGGATTCTACCTTATTTCTCTTCATGTATGACACATTAGTCAATGTTACTTTGACACGTTAGTACACCCATCAGGATTCGAACCTGAGACCGTCTGCTTAGAAGGCAGATGCTCTATCCAGCTGAGCTATGGGTGCATGTAAAAGATAGGGTTCTATTTTAAAGTTATCTAGTTCCAACGCGTATTGGATAACTCCCTATCTGTGTACCGAAGGACGGGCTCGAACCGTCACGGACATTACTGTCCAAGGGATTTTAAGTCCCTCGTGTCTACCAATTCCACCACTTCGGCATCTATATCTTTCAATACTGTAAATGTACGGTACAAATGATTAAGTAACAACTATTTTATTAAATTAATTTAATTGTAGGGACGGTAGGAATTGAACCTACGACCTTGACCATATAAGAGTCCTGCTCTAACCAACTGAGCTACATCCCCATGTTGAAAACACCTATATTTTATGTAGAGGTGCAAAACTCGATTTAGTATTGGTGATAGTGACCCCTCAGGGGTTCGAACCCTGGACCCTCACATTAAAAGTGTGATGCTCTACCAGCTGAGCTAAGAGGTCAGTATTTTACCGAATACTGTGTCGTTACTTAATCTTGATGTCAAAGAACACTACTAATATAAAACAAAAAACCCGAACATCTCTGTTCGGGCTTCTTCTTTTTCATAGCTTTAAGTCTATTTTTTACATTATGTTTTACCGAACTATCACATAACACTAAAGATTCTTATCCTTGATAAGTTTCTTAATATTATATTATGTGTGTTTCGTTTATTCATTTTTAAAATAGTTTTGTACTTGTTTGTACTTTACAAATATAGTTAAGTTATTTCAATTGTCAAATTTTATTTTAGGATAATCTGTAACCTATCCACCATAAATCAATTCTAAAGAATTTATTTCCTTTATTTAAACCAAAACCAATACGTAACATACGATTCTGATTATTTAATTTAATTTTAGTTAGTTTCATTAATGTATGACTCTCCCATCTTCAGAGTATATCTCTAATGTTGCGGACTTACCTCTATTATCTAACCAATCGTCAATCTCAAGTAGAGTATCTTTAAAGAAAATACGTGAGACAAAATCCCACTCACCTAAAGGGGTGTCAATACCGCCTCCCATTACAGAAAAATCTTCAGGTTTAAGTTCTTCATTAGATTCAAATAACATTTCATAAATTCCACCTTTATTTTCATCAACAACTAACATAATATGTTTAACACCATCGTTACGGTAATTAGGTGATGCGAAATGGGATTCATAAGGGTATAAATCATCAACATCTTCGACATTTTCATATATATCGCCTAAATCTTCCTCATTAAACTCTAAAATTACTTTTTCATTTTCATCTACAACTCTAAAGAACATACTACCGTTATAAAAAGGTGCGTTCATATGAAATAAATCGGGTCCCCACATATCGTCAACAACGTCTTCTAACTCAGACCTAATCTGCCATAGTTCATCACAGTTATTGTCTTTCATAAGGATATCCACATCCTCTAATTGTTGGTCATTTAATGAATGAGCCATCGCCTCCATTGACCATCCGTAAACTTCTAATTTGTATTTCATTTTAATTAATAATCTAAAAATTCAATTTTATTCGTATTTGGGTCCCACTCCACTGTTAAGGGTTTATTTTTAAAAATGTAATCTTCACCTAAAACAGACGCATTAATGTAATGTGTACCATTTTCAAACTTATATCCGTATCCACTATGAATGTGACCAAAGACATGTATCTTAGGTTTAACTACTTCAATTCGTTCAGATAACATCTTACACCCAAGATTATTGTACTGCCCAACTACGGTATCTAAATGACCATATGGTGGTCCATGAGTTATTAATATGTCTGTACCTGTAGGTATTAGACTCCACTTTTGTTTTAATTCAACACCATCTTTAGGTAAGTTAAATGCCCAATCATAAAACTCAGGTTGCCAAGGGCTTCCATAAATTTTTATACCATCAATAATATCTTCATCATCTTGTAGATAAGTAACATCATAGTTGTTTACAATTGTGTTTGATTCCAATGGGTGGTCTTCAAACATCTTGTCATGGTTTCCGGCAATAAAGATTTTATGTTTGTAATCTTGAGACTCAAACCATTCACAGAAATAATTAATCTCATTTTTATTATGTCCACTATTCATTAAATCCCCAGCATGAATTAGTAAATCACCACCTGGTAACTGTGATGTTACCTGATGATGTTTTGTGTGTGTATCAGATATGAATGTGATTTTCATTTTATTTCTTTGGGCTAATATAAACATAAAATTCTAATATATAAATTTTTCTTTTAAGTTTTCTTTAATAACCATAGATTTTAATATGTCTACATAGTTATTTGCTTCAGCGTAAGATTTAGATAGGTAACTATAATATTCTTTTTCTGTGTGTAAGGTCGATAGATATCGACACTGATAAAATGCGTAGTCATACACCGATTCTTTCCAATTAGGGTAGTAGGCGTGACCATATTGTGTGTCTGTTGACGTATGTACTCTAACCCTAGCTTCTTTCATACCAAAAAGGTTATGATTTTCTCTAAATATTTTAGATGAGTAGTTACCACTTTCGAGTTTAGCCTGAGCCAATACTATATGTGGGAACTTAATATTTAAAGAAATTAACATATCTATTAATTTATCCTCCGAGAAATCATTTAAAGTGTCATTAATATTAATTACTGAGATATCGGATTCAAGATTATCGTGATTCGTTATATTAACAATTAATGATTTATTAATAGGTATTAACAATAAAAATATGATTAATAGGGCTAATGAAGGAATTAGTACTTTTATTTTATTTAATTTTTTATATCGTAATTCATTATCACAATAATAAAACAATTCTTTTTTATTAAATTTCATATTTTTTTGGCTTACTAATTAGTAAAATAGAGCTCACTTAGATTAAAAAATGAGCCCCAATTATTTGATTTTTGACCTTAAAGACCCATTTCTTTACGAATCTTAGTCGCTGAGATATCTCCGATTTCAGAAGGGGGTGTGTGTTCAATAATATCATAACCAACACCTCTACCAAATTCAATTGAACAAATATCAGGGATAATCGTTACTGCAATTTTACCTGATTCAACTTCGGAAGAATAATGATTCATAATGTTTTCTTTAACTTCTGTCGCCGTAAATGGATTTTTTTCATTAGGTTTTCCATCTCTAATACAAATTAAAACATTTTTACCTTTATCCATTGCTTGTTTAAATAACTCTTGATGTCCTTTATGTAAAGGTTGCCATCTACCTACAAACATCGCGTACTGACCATCTCTAGCCGGCATTGATGATTCTACGTGAAATTTACTACTCCAATCACTCATAATTTAAATTTAAATATAATTAGACCAATCGATACTTTGGAACCCCTCATTTCTATTAAGGTTTACTCCAAACGCTCTTTGACCTGGTTTATTAGGGTCCATATCATTAATTAAGATTCTCGGACCCCTCTCAATTCCTGTAATTAAACGGTCATACATTATTCCGTTCTCTTGTAATTCTTTAACGGTGTGGTCGTGGAGGTAATCAGGTCTTGCGGTAGTTAAAATTACCATATGACCATCTTTACTCCACGACGCCAACTTTTCTTTTACTTCAGGTAAAACTTCGACTGATGAAGTTTCATACGTTTCAAACTTTCGATATTTGAATATCGTTCCATCTATGTCACAAAATATTGTCGATTTCTTATCTACCATCCTAATTTAGATATAATTTTTTGAAGAGATTCTTCAGGTGTATCTACAGTGGTATCGATATCGATAAAGTTTTCTTTAGGTGCGACATACGCCTCAGACTTAAAATGGTCTCGTTCTCTAGGTTCTGATGTGTGAATATAAATTTCAACTAAATCATCACCTAATAGTTTTTTAAATTCCTCTCTTTGGTCTATATAAGGTGAAACTAAAGAAACTATTACGTCATCTCCTTGATTGTGTAAATAATGTGAAATTTTCTGAGCAGCATCCACATTAGTTACCCTACCTTTAATCGAATAATCTTTATTAGTAAACAATTCTCTCATCTCATCACCATCAATTCTATATGCGGTAGGTAGATGAGATTCTTTAAACATATTAGCCAACACGGTCTTACCATGTGACGGCTGTCCTGTAAACCAATAAACCATTATTCTACTATTTCTACTAATTCGATATTAAAATTTAGTGACTTACCAGCGAGTGGGTGATTCATATCTAAAATTAGATTTTCCTCATCTTCACCTACGATAGTTGCTTGAATCGGCATACCCTGTTCAGTCTGACCTTGAACCATACCACCTACTTCAACTTTAAAGTCTTCAGGGAAGTTCTTACGATTAACTGGCATTACCGCCTCGTCTTTTCTTTCCCCGTACGCTTGAGTTGGTTCTAAAGTTATGTCCTTTATCTCACCTACTTCCATACCCTCGACAGCGGCATCAAAACCTGCAATCATTTGTCCAGTGCCGACTGCAAAATTAAGTGTTTCACCACGTTTACGTGAACTGTCAAATTCTTTACCGTCTTCTAAAGTTCCTGTGTAGTGAACTTTAACGTTGTTACCTTTTTCTACTTTCATTTTTTTTGTTATTTAATTTATTTAATGTATTTATCTTTAACCCTTTGAGATATTGGGATGGGGTCCCCCGTTTCATCAATTCTAACGAATTTAATTTTAGTCGATAATATAATTGTTTGTTTACCTGAGTAAACATTATGTGAACGAGCTTCCATGTAAAGAGTTAATGATGTTATACCAATACTTTCTACCTTACCATACATCTTTATTAGTTGACCCTCTTTGGCGGGTTTCTTAAAAAGACACTCATCAATCTTAACTGTCACCATTCTTGGTGTGTCAGCGACTTGCATTGCAAACGCCGCCGCACTCGCATCTAACCACGCTAATAACTTACCTCCAAATAGATTACCATGAAAACCTAAATCGGATTTCTTTATGGGATGAGTATTTAGTAATTCCATTTATTCTTCTATTTTAAAGTGTCCCCAATCCTTACCAGAGACATCAACATTAGGAAAATAGAATATAATTTCCTTATTGTCAAATTTTATAGTCTTTTTAAATCCAGATGGTATTGTCGCTCCACCACTAACGACCCCTAACTCACCTTCAAAACATACTTTTATCTCCACTATCACACTTTCAAATATTTTTGATAGTCCTACCTCGAATCGTTCTAACTCTTTCCATGGTCCTCTATTAAGTCCTTCATGTTGTAACACACAATTTAAATAGGTAAACGTTTTTTTAAGTGTTTCTCTATCACAATTAAATGCCGATGCCGGAGCTAAATGACCCTTATCCCAAATATTATCTTTGTAATCTTCGTTGTTTGAAGTATGAATACTATCATTTGTGTAGAAGTTTAAACCACTTCTACTTTGAGTTCCCATAGGACACAATACTTTATATGTTATCCATAAGGGTTGTTCTAATTCTTCAGAGTATATAACATCAAATATATCAGTTTTTATAGTATCATTCTCAATAGTTAATGTTTGACTATGTAATGGTAAAGTTAAAATTATTAAAAATAGTTTAAATAAAATCTTCATAAATCTACTATCTTTTAATTTTATAAATTTGACTAAATAAATCTTTAGTCTCATCTAAAACGGATTCTTTAGACCACGATTTGATGTCATCACCTGAGTGTGCGGTATCGAAACCTACCCAATGACCTTCAGGCCATTTATCACCTGATAGTATGGTTTCTGAAAATGTTAAACCTCCATGTACACTTACATCAATATCGTCATAACCCTTTCCGTGGTCTTTATGTGAGGGAATAATTTTAACATAACCGTTACCCCATCCTCTTTCCATGTCGGCCCACGTATTTCTCTTAATCATAATTGGTGAAGGAATTCCCGCAATTTCATAGGATAATAAAACTTCGTTAACATTCAAATTTAGGTACAAGGCTTCCTTTAGTGCTTCGTCACCTATTTTTCTAAGTCTATCTGCAAAAAAATTAATATTGTTCATAGTTATATTTATTATTATACATAGACAAAGATATGAAAAAAATTGATATAAAAAAACAATATTTAGAGGGGGATGAGTATTATTCAAATAAAACAGACAAAAAAACCATAGTTTTACACCATACGGCAGGAAGTCACAGACCAGATTGGGTATTTAGTTCGTGGGACAGAGATAGAACTAAAGGAGGTAGACCACTAAGAGTTGCCACTCAGTTCGTTATTGGAGGAAAGTCCACTAGAGATGGTAATACCGATTGGGACGGGGTAGTTGTACAGGGTTTACCTGTTGAACAATGGGCTCACCATTTAGGTACTAAGAATTCAAATAATAGAAAATTGAATGAACAATCCATAGGTATAGAAATTTGTAATTATGGTCCATTAGTAAAATCAGTTAAAGGTGAATACTTTACATACGTAAACAGTAAAGTACCTGAAGAAGATGTTATTGATTTAGGTAAGAATTGGAGAGGATATAGATATTATCAAAAATATACAGACAAACAAATAGAATCGGTAAAATTTTTGATAGAAAAGTATAGTTTAGAATACGGTATTGATGTCTGTAAAGGGATGGTGGAATTATTTGATAGTAAACAATCTCTTGAAAGTTTGAGTATTTTAGAAACTCAAGAATTCTTAAACAGTAAAGGTTATTTTGGGTTAAACGGTAAAGTGTTAACTGAAGATGGAATTACTGGTGGAAATACCAAATACGCAATAAGAACTTATAATGACGCAGATAGGGGTAAATGGGGTCCGTTTGAATTTAATAAATTGGCGAACCATGGAGGTGTAGGTGTATGGTCCCACACTAACTATCGAAAAGATAAGTTTGATATTTATCCGTACCCACCACTAATTGAAATGTTAAAAAGTCTATAATTTGTTTATTTAAAAAATTGTGATTATATTTGTTTTATTAAAATAAAAACATTTATGAGACTAATAACTATAATTACATTTATTCTAACACTAACTAATGTGTACTCACAGTCATCAACAGTGGGGGTTCTATTTGGGAGTGGAGACTTGTTCCTTTCAACGGATAACATTAATACTTCAGTAATTAATAGTCGTAATCCATATGCCCCATGGGGGATATACACTACAGGTCAATTAAATATAATTAACACTGGAGGGGTCCCAATTATAAATCAAACGGGAGCCTACCCAAATAGGTTAGGTATTAATTATGGATTTTTAAGAAACGGTATCAATGTAGGGGTTGGGGGTAAAATGGTTCTTTATACAAGTGAACCTGCGGATTTTTACCCCGATGTAATGATTAGACTACACCCAATTAAACTTATTACTCAAAATTCACGTTCAATAGACATCGCTTTGATTCTAAATGTTTCTAATACTATAGAATTTGGTGCGGGTTTATCAATTCCTTTTCTACTTAACAGATACTGATATATTTATTAGTATGATAAGTAATGAATTTCAAGATTATTATGATGGTATTATAGAAACTATAACTAATAGTGTAGGTTCTGAGTCTTATGCACGTAATTTAGGTAAGAACAACTATTTTAGAATAAAAACAGGGTTTTATGAAGACGAAAATCCCGAAACTATTACAAATGAGTTACTATTAACTGTTAAAGAATCTATCAATGAGTCTAACATCATAAATGAGGCTAAGGGTATTAATGAACCAATTAGACGTATAGTAAGAGACATAACAAATATTGTTAAAAGTGAAAATTATGGTGAATACTTTTTACCTGAAGACATTACTGAAACGAATGAAATTGAATATGACTTTGATAATGACTTTAAAAAGTTAAACATAAGTAGGTCGTACAATATACCGTCATTCTCCATAGAATTAACTTACAATGCCGATTATAGTATAAAAGAACCCTACATGATTAATGGGGCATTAATGTCTGACGGAGATACGATTTCAGTACTAATAATTATTAATCCTGAACATTACCCTTCACTTATGTACGATTTAATTGCAGATATAAATGACGTAGTTGCTCATGAAATAGAACATCTATTTCAAGAAAATTATATGAGACCTGATAATGAAATACATCACAGTTATGGTGAAGAACAACCTAGCGGTAAAGACTACTATAAGCAGAGCCACGAGATACCGGCAGAACTTAAAGGTATCATAAGAGTTGCTAAACTTCGTAACCAACCTATTAAACAAGTTATTGGGGATTGGTTTAAGAGAAGTCAGTACGCACATCAATTAAACGATAAAGATTCGTTAGAGTTAGTCTCTTTCTTATCTGATGAATACGAAAAAAGATATGGAGTTTAAAAGCGAAGAAGAATTTAGGGGGGTAGCTAAAAGAGCGGTACAAATACTATTGTACGTAGTTGAAAGTAAATCTCCACTACTTAGAAAATTAAGGGCAAAAAATTTTATATCTAACATATATGGGGCTAATCAAAATGGTACAGTTTATTTTGAAGTTGAAGTTCCTTTCACCGTAACCGACCCTGACCACGGACCATTATGTCAAGAGTTAGATAAAGTTTTATCTGCGGTAATAAATGCATTTGGTGATTATCATTTAAATGAAAATATGGAATTCGTAACTAAAACGGAAGAAGGCGATGATATGGTTGGGTTTTTAAATTCATGTAGTTTTGATTGGACTAACCATGAAGACGAATATAATGCTAAGGCCAATTATGGGTTTGAGTATAATTGGAGTAGTATGGGTTAAATTATATTTTTTTTATTAAAATAAAATCCGTATCTTTGTTATATGGAACACACTAAAGAAAATTTAAAGAAAATATCATTAGTTGAGATTAAACTAATCTGTAAAGAATATGGGTTACATAGGTCTGGAACAAAAACAAGTCTAATTAATAGTATAGTCGATTTTAACAAACCCACACCCGTCACTGTTAATCTACCCACAGAATATAAGTCACCAAAAGGTAAAAAAGTGGTTGGTCTGATGATTAGTGAAAACGAAAAAAGAATCCAAATAGGTAAATTACGAGAAAAGAACAACGTAAAAGAATTATACTATTCTATGGGTGTACATTACTATGAAGTGGATAAAGATTTTAATTTTATCTAACTCTTCTTATTAGATATTAATTTTGCGACTTTTTGTATAACGTCCTTGAGTACGACGCTTGACACAGTTATAAGTCCTGACGTTAATAATGACTCAGTAAACTTACTAAACTCTATCGAGTCGACACCAAAAGTATTAACTACATTAATTAACATACCTAATATAGGTAGTAAGAAAGTATAGGCTAATATATCACCTGATTTGTATAAACTAATACCTAAAACATCTAACATACCCGCAAACTTCTCTCTAAGTTGTTCAGTTCTTGTTACTGCAATTTTTAACTCATCATCCAACCCTTGTTCGGCAAGTTCCGTTTTTAATTTACGATAATCGGAACCCTCATAAAAGACTATAGAGATTGCTGCGATAACTAATGAAGAAATCTGCCAAGACTCTAACCCTGTAAATTCACCCATTAAATACTTATTGACTGGTTCCATAAGAGCTCCAATACCTGCACCATAAGTGAGTGCGAATCTAGCACTTATACCGAATTGCCTTTTTACATCGGATACTATTTTTTTAAGTAACTCATCTAATCGTTTAAAGATGGTAGTTACCTGTTCTCCGATTCTCTCGTTTAATAATACTTGATATTGTTCTTCTGTAATTAAAACTTTCACTTGTAATGTTTTATTATAAATATGTCACTAACACTAAACTGTTATTTGATATATTTATTTTAAAAGAGTTTAAATGGCTAAAGATGTAAACCCAAGTGTAAAAGAAGGTGATAATATAATTTTAATTTATATGAAAGACCCATACTCACCAGTTCCTGGTGGTACTAAAGGTGTGGTTAATAACGTCACTAAAGACCCATTTGATGAGGGTGAGGAGTTAATTTCAGTTGAATGGGAAAATGGTTCATCATTGTCTTTAGTGTCTTCAGAAGACATATGGATGATGGAGAGTGATTTAAAAACAAATATCAAAGAAGCCCATGATAACCCAAATTTAGATAACCTAATAAGTCTTAAAGAAATTTTTAAGTATTCTAATGAAAAAATATTCTTTGACTTTTTAAGTAAGATTAGGGAGTCAGGTTTAGTTAATATGTTCGAATCAGGTCAATTTTTATTCTCTGGACCAAAATATCTTCAAAAATTTATTGAATTTGAAGAAATGAAGTCGGGTAGAGAGTATGATGAAGACATGGTTGAGGAATTAATGGAGATGTCTCAACAAACAAGAGATGAATTTATTAGAATGGCTATGAAAATGGTTGAAGATGAAGGGACCGAAGACTATTCGAATAGAAATTTAGAGAAAAAAATAAGAGCCCTCACAAGTAAGGCTCTTAAATACTATATAATGATGTTCGGTAGATAATTAAATTAACTCTTTAATATTTAACTTACCAATATTAACCATCCACGGCTTTACTCCAAAAAGTTTAAGTTCATGAGCTACCGACTTTTCAACAAAACGTCTAATTTCACGATTCCTGTAGATAGCACTACGAAAGTCGCGTGAATTTATAATATTACACAAACCATTATCATCAGTTCTCCAACCCCAACCCTTCAATCTACCAGAAACGGCAACATTAACAATAATTGAACTACTGTATCCGTAATTATAGTTACCTTCTGGTTTAATATGTGTAATTCTGAAATTCAAGTCGTGAGAGTCATATCTCCAAGATGTTTTTAAATCTTGTGAGGTTAAGACTTTTCTCTTAATTAAGTCCCTCACCCCTTTATCCGCTTTAAATTGTTCTATAAAATTTGACATTGTATCTTTTTTTGTTAAAACAAATATACGGATAAAATATTAAACTACCATAGAAGTAGTTAAGAAAATTGGGTTTCTTTCACCGAAATGTCCGCCCACCATATTAAAATAAAAATATTCATCAGCTTCCTCCTCAGTCATAAGGTCAGTTTTTACCATTTTTTGAATAATACGTTGTTTTGAGTACACAATTCTTGTTCCACGACCAAACTCTTCACTAACTCCAACGATACAATCATCGAATCCGTCCATAATAATTGCCCCTTCAGCAATTTCATCTATTTCTTCTCTATCCATAGTTTTTATTTAAAATATAAGTTAATCCGTTTATTATGTCAAACGAGAAATGAACATATCTACATATTTATAGTAAAAACAAAGATTATGAGAAATTATATGACAATATCAGATGAAGAAAAAAATTCTATTCTTCAAAATCATTCGGCATTTTATAATGGATATGCCACGGGTAACGTACCAAGTAACTTACAACCACTAAGAGTCGATAACAGTATTAAAGATTTTGATGGTGTAACTGTTGATAATCAAGGTAACGTAAAAACCTATACTAACCATAACGTTAATGAAACTGAAGTAAAAAAATACGAGGATTTAGGCCCTGAAGATAGAGGTGAGTTTGATGGTAGAGATTCTGAAGTTGTAGGTGTTGATTCAAATATTGAAGACCAAAGAAAAGAAACTAACGAAATGGAGGCTGACGATATGGACATATCTCATGAAGATTCTGCTTATGATTTTGAATCTGATGGACCAGAACAATTTGATTCATCATACTCTGATGATTCATATGGCGATGACATCGACGCTATCATGAAAATGTTTGGTGGTGATATGTCACCAGCTAGTGTTGATGATGTTAATGATAGAATGAACTCAGATTTAGACGGTAAAGAAAAATATAGTAATGAAAAATCAGCATTTGACTTTGTATCTGATGGTGGAAACGCTGATGTATATGGGGAACAAGCAACAAATATGTCAATAGGTTTTGTTGAGGAAGGTGAAGGTGAGACTGACGAAAGTTTAGTATCAGTAATACCTATGGATAAACCAATAGGTAAAATGTATTCACTTAAAGGAAATAACCAAAATTACGAAGTAGATGAAGGTTGTGGGGAAGTCGAAGAAGGTTGTGGAGAAGTTCACGAAGGTGAACCTTGTGAACAGTGTGGTTCTGAAATGAGTGAAGGTGAATGTGTTGAATGTGGGGCAATGTACGAAAAAGTCGATACCGACTTACATGAATCATTTGATAATGAGAGAAAAATGATAAGAGAAATGTTTAATAGATTTAATAAATTCAATTAAACAACAATAATAAAATATTTTAAAAACCCGTGTATCTCATGGGTTTTTTTATTTAGATAAGTTTTTGTATAATTCCCCATCTTCAATTAAATTTCGATACTTAGGGTAGTAGTCCCAATCTAAAGTTACCATTTTTTCACCGTCAAATAAATAACCACCCTTAATCATTTTTTCAAGATTTTCCTTAGTAGTATGAGATAATTCTTGATGTGCAAAATTTCTAAGTTTATGTAAATTAAATTCAACATTACCAAACCACGATAAGTGCCACCCATTAATGTCGTTAAGGTGAGTTTCCTGTTCGTACCTTACATTTCTAATTTCTTGAGGTGTGGTAGTTTTAAGATACGACCACCTACAAAATGCTGCTCCTGGCCAGTACATGTTCTCAAAGTCCCATTTAAAGTTCCAATAATGCCACCTCTGTAATATAGTTTTAAACGTATCAAAATTAACTTGATTATTTTTAAGTCGGTTTAGAATGTCATTATCCCATATTTCATCAATATCTGAAATAAGTACAATATCATCGTCATTAGGATTAATTTTTTTTAATACCTCTTTAATCGAATTTCTATGGTAATTTTCTCTAAACCAATTTAATCTATCTTCATCATTTTTTGGTGTGGGGTTAGGTTCATAAAGTACCTCATTAGGTAAATCTATTACAATGTGTTCAATCTTATGTTTAAATTTAGTAAATAAATCTTTATGTTTTTGAAAATATAGTTCTTTATTTTTACCCGCGTGACTATTTGTGGATTCTATTAAAATAAAGTGGTCAACATATTCACCCATCTCGTGTAACCTTAAGTTTAACATATCTAACTCATGGTCAAAGAGAAAACAGTCGTATATTTTTGGTTTATTTATATTAATTTCCATATCATTTATTTTATTCCATATTTTTGGTAAATCATAGTTTTCTGGATTAAATAATTTTAATTTACCTGTGACACCATCTTTTTTAGTTCCATTAGATGCGTACATATCTTTTATTAAATTTTTAATATTGTTATCATCATCCCAAAAATCACTAACTAATTCAATATGTGAAAATGATTTAAGTTTCTCTCTGATAAAATCAAAATCACCAAACCATGAAAAATGAAATCCACCATTTTCCTGAGTGTAAAATACTGTTTGATTTTCACTCCATCTATTATCCCTTATTTCTTGAAATATTTTATTATTAGATAAGAAGTGAGAATAGTAAAAGGCGGTTGAACCCATCCAATAATGCATTTTTTCTAAACGTTTATTCCATACTAACCATTTCTGTTTAAAAACAACAGGACCATATGGTAAATTAGCATTTAAATTTTTAAAAATATTAGTATTAGGAAATTCATCAACATCCGAGACGATTACAATATCATCAAACGTAATATTTAATTCTTTAAGTGCTCGACCTATTGAATTTCTTTGATGGGCCTCTCTATAAAATTCTATAGTCTTCTGAGATTCAATTATAGTAAAATTCGTTAATTCAGTATCACTAACAGATATTGGCATATCGTCAACCACATAGTGATGTATTTTATCTGACCATTTTGAAAAACGATTACTATTATTTTTATAAAATAATGGTTTTGGTTTTCCTGTAAATGTTTTGTCGGATTCAACAATTAAAAAAATATCAACATGGTCATAAAGTTCCTCTAACCTCAACTCAAGTAAGTCTAACTCATTAAAAAATAATATAGAGTCAATTATTTTTTGTTTACTCATTTTAACCTAATTCGTTAATTCGTTTATCATACTTTCTAAGTAATATTTGATAACCACAATAATCCCCACTTAACTTATAGTAAAGTTTTATATAATTTAAAGAATTTTTTAACTGTGTGGTGTTGGTGCAGGACAATAAAACTTCTTCAGCTCTAAAATAATAGTTGGTTATGTTGATATCTGTCATATGTTACTTACTTTTCATTTATAATAATAACAATAATATAACAAAAATATATGTCTAAAACAAATTTTACCGCTCAAACTGAAACAATCGACACCAATTACGATATGTTAAATTACTTTTACTACAAACAGGCGTTTAATTCTGATGAAATAAAAAAAATAGTTTTAATATGTGAAAAATTAGATTCCGAAATAATTAAACATAACGATTCTCATATTTCATCTGACGACAAAAGAAGAAACACTATCAGTTACTTACCATTAAATGATGAAACTTCGTGGATTTATGATAAAATTTATAACTTATCGATAGAGGCCAATCAAGATATGGGATGGAATTTTGATATTGATAGTATTAATGAATATATGGAATATAGCACATATACTAATAATAGTGGACATTATTTGTGGTATTCTGATATAGCGAGCTCAAACACTAATAAATTATCAGTAACTTTACACTTATCTCTTGAAGAGGAATATAGTGGTGGTCACACAGAGTTTAATAGTGGGTATGAAATATCTCAACCTAAATTTAGTGTTGGTGATGTAGTTATAACCCCTTCGTATTTATTACAAAGAGTTACTCCAATACTTTCAGGTGTAAAACGTACAATAAATTTGAGTATAACAGGAAAATCTTTTAGATAATGGTATATCATGTAAATGACAATAATTTATTTGAACATGTCACTAAACACTCTAAAATTATATGGTTTTTATTTAAAAAAGACCAAGAAACCTCATCTCTCACTCTAAAACCATTTGGTGATGAAATAGAGAGTGTAAATAAAGAGTTAAGTGAACAATTTCCTAATGTAGTGTTTTTTCAAAGTTTTATCTCTGAGAATCCAAAAATTATGGAGTACTTTGGTCTAAATGATAACTTAATATGGGATTACTCTAATGGTACGTTTAACCCTAGAATAGTTAGTGTGGTCGATGGTCAATTAAAGTATGACCAATCGGGAAAAGAGTGTTACTGTTTAGAGACTTTACTACGTATGGTTTTTGAATTACACCCTGATTTAGTTCCTATACCATCCAGTAAGGGATAAACGTATTTCAGGGGTACCTGGATTAACATGAGAAACGTAATGTAACTTACCTTTATCTTCAGGTAATAAAAATAATGTTAAACTGTTAAATTTAGGTGTTTCAACGTTTTCTATAACATCACCATCATCATTTAAAAAATGTAATGACCCACCATACTCAGGTTTCCAATCCTTAGTTAATTGTAATACAAACCCAATTATACCATTAGGGCTGTCTTGATGAGGAGATAGAAAATCTCCAGGTACGTAACATGCTGCAAATACTTCATTAGACCCTGTTATTTTTAAATCTGTCACTTTAGATACTAAATCGTGAGATTCTTTACCGTTTAAGTACTTTCTAATCTCACATTCGGTACAATCACAATCTTCAAAATGGTTATCTAAAGTTCTATGGAAAGAGTATGAAAATTCATTTCTACCGAAAGAGTCTGTTGAAAATTGTCTAGCTTTCTGTATGTTATTGTATTCTTCAGGTGTGTTTCTAAAATAACTGACTCCGTCAATATCTTTTGATGGGAACGTAGCGATTGACCACCAATCTGTTGGCATTTCATAACTGAAGAAATTATTTAAGTTTTCCGCGACTTCGTCTTTTAAATAGTTATCTATTACGACATAACCTTTTTCTTTAAAGGATGCATGTATTTTTTTTAAGTCTAAATTAGGGTTAATTAAATCTTTCATATTTTACTTTATAATTAGTACTCAGTAGTGAAAAAGAATACTTGAAATAGTCTACCGTCATATCTATCTTTACCGAAGTAGTCCATAGATACGTGATAGTTATCTGAGCGATATAGTACTAAACGATTAAATTTATTACCTAATCTGTCAACTAAGTCCCATTTAGTGTAATCACTGGCTTCTGTCATATGAGGAGCTAATGAACTCTCTTCCTCAGTATGTTTAGTGTTATCCCAACCACAAAGACCCGTTTCTTTATGTTTATATAGTCCAGTACCTGAACTTACAGGTGCGTCAGGGGTTAAGTAAAGTACCGCCGCCCATCCTGTGGTACTATCAGAATGTATCCAAGAACGGTCGTCTGCAGTGGTGTACTGAAAAGAACCTGAGTAATCACCACCCCAGTTCGTTACTCTACCAGCAAAGGGTTCTACTAAGTCCTGTAAACTATCTTTTAAACCATCATCTAAGTGCGATACTGTACGGTGACCGGGATAGTTACCGTCCACATCAAAATTTTGAGATAACGCAAACTCCCTAACCTCGTTAGGGTTACTATAAAAATCGTCAATTATTAGTGTATTAACTCTCATGATTATTCTTCTATTGTTAATTCAGGATACTCCTTATCTGAAAAGTAATCAATAATAAATTCTAGTAAATCATTAGTCTCTAAATAATCCTCAACGTATTCATCATATGAGATTACCCAATCTTTTGTGAAATGACTTTCAGTGGCGTAATCCCATTCATCACTAAACATTTCTAAATTACCAATAGATTCAATATATTCTGAGAACTCCTCTTCACAAATTTCCACTTCTCGGTACCCTTCTTCATTATTTAAAGAAAACATTACATGTAATGTTCCTTCAATAAAATCATATTCGAGTATCTCAATTGTGTTTTTAGTCATTTTATAGATATTTGTATATAAAATAAAAGAATAATTAGAAAAAGAAAATGGAAGTTATAGAAATAATAAGTTCATATGTAAATAAAAGTAATAATATATTGAAAGTTGAGTTTCAAATGTTAAACAATGATAATATTATATCAGATACTATTGAATATCATTATGTCGAAGAGTTTGGTTATAATATTGATATGACTATGGATGTTTTCGATGATTATGATTCAGATTTTGATGAAATGGAAACATGGAATGATGAGGTGGATGAGGTAGATGAAGCATTTATCGATGAGGAAACGTTAATATCATTTTTAAATGAATATTATGTAGTTTTTCCTGATAAGAAACCTGACGAAGAATACAATTAGAGATATTTATAGTTATGTCAGGAAGTTTTACACAACATAACAATGATGAGAAACCACAGGGTTCCTCTATGGTTAATATTATTAATAGATTATTAGGAAAAATCTTTCTTAAGAAACCCGTTTTCTTTGGTGTAGATGAACATAAGATAACTTTAATAGTAAGTCCTAGTATGAAAATATACGGGGTATATACATCACCTAAGAGATTATTAAGTAAATTCCCATTTGAAGAAAAGAAATTTCTAAACATAAGAGATTTAAAGTTATGGGCGGAAGATAATGAGTTTAAAATAACTTTTTCAGCGGAAACACCTAAACTTAGACGAGAACTACTAATATTGTTAGGTGACGTTATGGTTGAATCTAAAGGTGATAAAGAAAAAGAGTTAAGTATCGTAGTGATGCAAGAATTAAAAAAATCAAAACTACCTGAATCCATTAAGGAATGGGCAAAAGAAAATCCCGAAAAATTTATTAAGAACATAAGACATGTTCAAAACATATTAAAAAAGTAAAAGTGGTCGATTGACCACTTTTT